>Ga0233449_1000303_pt1 | contig 64062 bp, 83 predicted proteins | sample SI_124_October20_FD_183012 | JGI IMG/M metagenome (GOLD analysis project Ga0233449, IMG submission 183012) | Seawater microbial communities from Saanich Inlet, British Columbia, Canada - SI_124_October2016_200_MG | ecosystem: Environmental > Aquatic > Marine > Inlet | place: Canada: British...
TATTTTAACCAATAAGTATTTTAACCAATAAGTATTTTAACCAATAAGTATTTTAACCAATAAGTATTTTAACCAATAAGTATTTTAACCAATAAGTATTTTAACCAATAAGTATTTTAACCAATAAGTATTTTAACCAATAAATTTGTTATACATCATCATAACAAATGTATAAACAATCAATATGCGCTTCATTAATACTTGTCTCCTTCGCGGATAATAATAAAATATATATTGTAATGTATAACAAATGGCCGGATACAATCCAATAACCATTGCTATAGACAGTGGCGATATGTATACAAACTCTCAATTATTAGGGGTTATTAGTATTACTGGTGGGGATAATGTATCCTTGGATAATAGTGGGGGCATAATTAATGTTGTCCAAGACCCTTGTTTTAATTCTCTTACCATAAATAATGACGTATCAGGTAACACGGCTAACTTTAATACGGTTTCTAGTACCGATTACATAATGACAGGAACACAAAGCACGGGGGTTAATTCACTGACTCGTAAGGATTATGTGGATTCTAAACTGACTACCAAACAGAATACAATCACATCATCTACGGATGTAGTAGCCAAATCGTTACAGATAACGACTAGTTTAAACAGCGGTATAGTCACTAGCGATAATTATTTCCAGTCCGGAACACAGGGCACTTCAACTAATTCGCTGACTCGTAAGGATTATGTTGATTCACTAATAGGGGTTTCCGCTATTACTGGAGGAGACAATATATCAGTTGACAGTAGCGATAACATAATTAATGTAACACAAGACCCTAGCTTCACGTCGCTTACGGTAAATGGTGACATATCAGGAAACACATCAAGTTTTAATACTGTTACTAGTGATGATTATTTAATGACAGGAACACAGAGCACCGAGGTTAATTCTCTGACTCGTAAGGATTATGTTGATACACAAGTTGCCACTAAACAGGACACACTAACTACATCTACTGATATAATTGGACAGTCTTTAAATATTGCTATAAACCAAAACGAACGATGTATCCTCGGCAAAGCAAATGTTGGAGATATTGGTTTTACGGACTTTGCTGGATTCTGTCATCACGATATGAATGATGGAAGTGGTACATACGCTTTACTACAGAATAGCACAGGAAACACCTACCTAAATGCTGCTACGGGTAAAGGTGTTTACTTACGCATAGCAAATCAAGACGCCATAACAATAGACCAAAATAAAGATGTTGTTATTAAGGAAGACCTAAAAGTTGATGGAACATTGGACCACAAGGCGAATATATATTTTAGAACATGTGATGGGTCTCCACCAGCACCGACAGGTACACTTTATTATCCTGAATATAACCGACTGGAGTTTAACGGTAATACAAATATATATGGAACTTGGACTACTCCGTCCAGTAGTGCCTCAACTGGACTACAAGTACTAAAAACAGGATACTATCGTGTTGAAGCAAAAATGAACTGGAAAGATATAAGTTATGCAAACCGATATCAAGTTTGGGCCAGAATATTAATTAATAACGTAGATATCCCATACAGTGCCGATTTCTGTTATGGACGTTTAGATGCATATATAGCATATACTACTACGAATATTAATTACGTGGCATCTTTAACCGCAAACGATTGGATTAAATTTGATTGTAGCTTAACTAAAAACTCAACCACATTTGGTGCGTCGTGGGATACAGGAGGCACGATTGATAGATATGGGTTTGATTGTTTTACGATCACTTATTTAGGAGTTTAATATTTCCTTTTATAACGAATTACATAGATATTTTATCTTTAGAATATTTTTATGGGGACATTTCGTATCAGCAATGAGATGTATAGAACAACATACGGTTACTTTAATAGACAACGCCCAACCTACCACTAAAACATCGTTGTGTGGGGAATAAAGGGGTATGATCCCTTGAGACCCCCCCAACCATACGGAGAAACCCCTACCCTTTTTATAGTAAAATAGTATAATGACTGAACATAATCCTATTTCAATTAGAATCGATGGAGACTCACTTTATGCTAACTCAAGTCTTTTAGGCGTAGTAAGTATCAACGGGGGAGAAAATATAACATTAGACAATAGTGGTAGTGTCATCAACGTAGTACAAGACCCAAGCTTCACGTCGCTTACGGTAAATGGTGACGCGAGCTTTGCTGGAGATTTGGATGTATATGGAGACCTCTCGGCGAATACGGCTACATTTGAAAGTGACGTAACGATGAATACGGACTTAGATGTGATCGGAGACCTCTCGGCGAATACGGCGACGTTCAGTGGGGATGTTACATTTGGTGGAGCCGTGACGTCTTCTGTACTTCAACCAAAAATAACCGCATTACAGATATTCCCATATCATCATGGCGATGCACAAGGAGTTGGGACAGGTTATAACGCATATTGGGAAAATACGATTTCGCATAATTTTGTAGCAGGACAGGTTCTGTTGGTCATATTCTCGTTTGGGTTCGTTGTAAATTCCACATCATCATTCGTCATAGCTTTTGATTACACAGACGATACTACAACATACGCAAATAGAAGTTTAGTACGGTCAGGTGGTCTTGCAGAATCAAGACATTGGGGTTGTTCTGTGATTTACACCATACCAAACAACACGACATCGTCTACATGGAGAATACACGGTAATGGTCATTCTCACTTAGAGCTCAAAGGTTCCAATTCAGGCAGGCAAAGTGTAGAAATAAATGCGATTGTATTAAGTTAATTTTAATATATACATATATTATGCGTGTATATTCAACGTCCGAACTTTTAGAAAATTCATTTAGTTATTCAACCTCAGTAGGGAGTAACGAAGAATTATGTAATATTATTTTAACTGAACCAAATAATATAACTAAATTTAAAGCAACAACTATATCGGGTGAAGTAATTGGAGTTTATGATGTAGTTAATCCAGCAAATTCAACATATAATAAAATAACATCTGATGGACGAATGTATATGGTATTTTATGATATGGATGATGTGTTAATTACTGATTATTCAGTAAAAACTATATGTTATGCTTCAGACAACTATGATGACTAGGATTAACCAATATGTATTTTAACCAATAATAAAAACTATCTTCATCAATAAATAAATAATCAAATTCTATATATACATTTGTCGTATCATTTGCGTGTTATATTTTTTTAAGTTTTTATTTTTATAGTGTACAGAACCAACTGAACACATTTTGCAATAATTCTCTTTACACGAATTACTTTTAGCATCATGACATTATTGCCAACAGCATGTTTTTTTTTGTTCCTCGTTTATCTTTATTATTAATAGTCATAATAAGGATATATATTTAATTTTAATCAATCAATTTTAATCAATCATTTTTAATCAATCAATTTATTAGCGGTATATTATAATAAATATCTATATAGTAATGATAACACCGGAAATAGTTATAATTATCATAGGAATCATTTTGGCGATTGTCCTCGGACTCTTTAATATGTCTCGTGAAGATACTACAGACGAGAGGATTGTCGATGATATATTACGTGAAGCAGAGTGGGTAAAATCATATCATACATTACTTGATATTAATGAAGATAGTGCTAAGACTTATATTTCAGATAAAATATCAACTATGATTGATAACGAAAACATACCGTTACAAAATGAAACTTTTCTGGATTATGTTAAAAGAATTTTAAACACAAATGTTAAAGATGACAAAATAGACCAAAGATTAAGTATTGGATTATTTATAACATTGTACATAGGATATTCATATTTAAATATAACACGACAAATGATCATTGATAAAATAATAAATATGACAGTTACCGATTCGAATTCTATACAAAATAATATAATTTCATACATACAGTCGTCGCCTGAATGGGGCCATTATTATAACGAAGAACTAAAAAAAAATAAATTTTATGTCCCATCAGGAAAACATAACACATTAACCTCCGATAATGTAAATAATTACGTTATCAGTCATGGAAAATAGACAGATAAATGTTAAGTATGCATTCACAGACAACCGAATAGAAGATGTGTATACGCCGTTCAAATTTATGGTATCTTATGATGTATTTAAACACATGGATAATGTTACATGTTGAACATATTTATTATTTATTAATTATAATGACACAATACAATCCTTTAACAATCCAAGTAGATGGACCGTCTCTTTATGCGAATTCACAATTATTAGGGTTGTACACAATATCTGGTGGAGACAACGTTACTATTAGTGGCGAGAGTATTCAAGTAAATCAAGACCCTAGTTTTACTTCCGTTACCGTAAATGGAGATATAACAGTTTCAGGTGATGTGTTTTCTCAAGGTAGAAATATATTAAGTGAAATTGATACAAAACAAGATACATTAACCTATGGAACTGGCATAGACATTAGCAATAATGTAATATCCGCAAGTGCTACCGCATACACGGAAGGCGACAATGTTACTATTAGTGGTGAGACTATTCATGTTAATCAAGACCCTAGTTTTACTTCTGTTATAGTGAGTGGAGACATTAATGTTTCAGGCGATGTGTTTGTAAAAGGTGTAAATATATCAAGTGGCTCAAGTTCCATAACAAAATATATGTTCCATGTTACAAATGAGACTAACGGTGATGTTACATTTGGGCAATCACCTACAATTATTCCATTTAATTCTATAGATCCTTCCGGATGTTTTGAAATAGGTAGTGGGTATGATTATTCAACATATAAATATACCATACCTAAATCTGGTATGTGGCGAATTTCTATTAGAGTATTCATCAATACAAGTAGTACAACAGCCAATGCACGTATATCTTTATTAAATAATAATAATATTATCGCTACGGTTGGAAATAAAATAGGAAATGCTGAGTCTCTGGAGATATTGTATAATTTTACAGAGAACGATATATTAGAGGCAACAGCAGAACGGATGATCGTGTTGCTTGAATCAGGACGTTCTTATTGGACAGGTGAATGGGTTTGCGATAGTGATGGGACTTTATCTGGTGACACCAGTTCAATAACTAAACCTATGTTTCACGTTACGAATGAGACAAATAATAACGTCACATTTGGGCAATCACCAACAATTATACCGTTCAATTCAATAAGTCCTACTGGTTGTTTTGAAATAGGTAGCGGGTTTAATTATTCGACATATAAATATACTATACCTAAATCTGGTGTATGGCGAATTTCAATTAGGGCGTTTATTAATACAAGTAGTACAACTGATTGGGCTCGTTTATCCTTATTAAAAAATAATAATATAATTGCTACGGTTGGAAATAAAATAGGAAATACTGAGTCTCTTGAGATATTATATGATTTTATAGAAAATGATGTTATAGAAACTACAGCAGAACGAATGATCTTATGGCTCGCGTCAGGTCATTCTTATTGGACAGGAGAATGGGTTTGTAATAGCGATGGAACTTTATAAGTATTCTATGCTACTTGTATTATATACAGAACCATATAACTAAGTATATATTAATGTTTAAACACCATAATCATATGTATCTACCTGACGCTTATTCACATATATGTTTGTATGACCCATATACAAATTTATTTGATACGTGTACGGACTTATATAAAATAAAACATCTATTTTATACATATGATTATTCATATAAAAAAACCAGTGACGTGTCTTCTTTACGAGACAAGCATAATGTAGACCTGACGGGGTCTTGTGTTGCCGACCTATCCGTATTAAAAAACGTGAGACGACTTACGTTATCATACTGTGTAAATACGGATAAGCCGTTAAATACGGATTCACCATAATATCGTATGGGATACATGTTTAAGTTACCACAAATTAAGTTACTGTCCAATCTATGTTATATAAATTTATCTTATTGTAAGAATCTTAATGACGTGTCTCCCATTAGTCATGTTCAGTCTATTAACCTATCCTACTCAGACATATCTGACGTTACGCCACTATCCAGCGTCCATACGTTATCATTATATAAATGTATGAATGTAACTGACATCAGTTCATTAAATAAAGTTCAAGAATTAAACATATCTTATACAAACATAACCGATGTCGCTTGTCTCACTGATATCCAAGTGTTATACATACATGGATGTGAGATAGACACGCCACTTGATTGTATGCGATGTAGGATTTACGGGAAACCTAAACCTAAAATGCCTGTTAAATTAGAACATGTAGACAAATCATTGTCGGCTGTAATGGCTAAACGTAATCAAGATGCGATAAGTAATAAAAAATATGCTGATGATGGTGTTAATATTATGATGCCATATGTTGGCGGGCTGTTAACGTTTATATAACTCGAAATGTTAAACTGATGCGTGGTTCTTTTATTTTTTTTTGAACAGGAATGCCGTGTTTATAATATTTTTGTGTTTTTTCTACATCCATAACTACCATAGTCCCAGCTTCTAATTCTAATCTTTCTTTATGTTGTCCGTCAATAGATTTAAAGTCGAAAAATCTATTGGCACCAAAGCTTAATGTCACGATTGGCCCCACCTGAATACTATCACTATGCATGCCAATATTTTGAGTTCCGTCTGCATAATGATTCGCGAGACAAAAGTTGAATTTAACTTGCAGTTCATTTTCTACCTTTGTCATTATCTCTTTAATTACCGCTGGATACACGCCGTCTCCAGTTGTATTAGTTCCTGAATATTTAAATTCAACGCCATTGTCTCCACATAGATATGTTTTACGGTTCTGGACGCACGTTTTATATCCTAATTTTATTGTTTTGTATTCCCATTCTAGATTAAGTAATGATTCCCAATAGTCATTGGCATCTGGAATAAATTTTTTATATACACGAATGTCTGAATTTGGTAAGTTAATGCGTTCCATTTTAGTTGCGTATGATAAAAAAAATATATCAATTTTATTTTTTTCAGCGACTCATAAATCTAACACAGAACAGGTAAGAACCTCTCGGCTACGAACTCATCATGCTGTCTGATATATGTCTCACGTTCGTTTGCTGTTAAATATTCGCGGTCGATAAAGTATTTAGCGGTGGCGTTCTCTGGGTTTAGTGTCTCGGCAACCAAGTTATTTACTTTCATAATGCCCTTATACTTTAGAAGGATGTTATAGAGAGGTTCTCCTGAATATTCTACAAACGATGCGAAATCTGGCACTAATTTTCGTGCTGGTATCATCTTCTTACGGTGATATAGGCAGTGTGCCGACGTTATGTATGTGTCTTGGTTTGGTTTATTTCTACCTAAAGCATTCTTTTTAATCTTAACTAGAACCTTATCCATGTATTTAGTTATCGTTAATGCCTTAATTTCGTGATTATTTACAGTATGTATTTCGGGGTCTATTGTTTCAATATTAACATATCCTAAATTAGTTAATACCTTATTACCTTTAGTAAAACATATACCGGATGTAGGATATACTAGAGGATTGTAATTTAGGTCTATTTTATAGAGTAAAGTGTGCGTTTCATCCAATACTATATTCGTTCCTAATTTACCGAATATATACGCACCCGTTAATGGTCCTGAACCGGATAACCAGTTAGCAGAGTTATCTTGATTATTTAATACATCGACTACTACAAATGAGGATGGGTAAATAATATTAGTCATATAGTTTATATTTATATTAAATAATAAGTCCTTAATATATAATGTCGTATTCATCGGTAACAGCGACCATCACGGGTAGTTCCATTTATGCTAATCAACAGTTATTAGGTCTATATGAACTAGATGGTGGTGATAATATTGTATTAGATTCGAGTGGCACTATCGCCACCACACAAGACCCTAGTTTTACCACACTTACGGTTGGTGGTGATGCTAGTTTTAATGGAAACACCGAATTTTTAGGCGATATATCGGCGACCGATATTAGTTGTGCTAATGTTTATGCGGATGGCGCTATGAATGTTACTGGAATAGTAACAGCGGGTTCTTTTGTTGGCGACATAACAGGTGATGTTACTGGTAATGTTACGGGTAATGCGGATACTGTAACAAATGGTGTATATACTAATGCGGGTAATGTATTCACTGGAACAAATCAGTTTAACAATACGGTTACAATCGGGAACAGTAAAACTTTAATTGTGCCGACAGGTTCGGCAGTAGATATAGATGGTACTTTTAATGCGTTGACCGCTACATTTGAAAGTGACGTAACGATGAATACGGACTTAGATGTGATCGGAGACCTCTCGGCAAACATTATGAACGTAAGAGCTATACAGAATAAAAATACGGGTTCAAATATAATTTTAAAGGATAATGGAAATATGGGTTTGCGCGGCATCAACAGCACGACAATTTTAGAATTTTCTAATGGTGGTCATCATATAGACGCCATGAATACTTCATCATTAACAGATACTGATTATACAACAGCTGGGTCTGGTAGTGCTTTAAGAATTAATCATATTTCACAAGGAACAGTCTATCTTGGGTATAATTCACGAGTTTATGTCGATAATGGTTATGTATATACTGAGGCTATAAAAGGACATGGACAAAGCCATTTATATTTCGATCCAAATAACGAGCCTAAACTTTATTCATCGAGTTCAACTTTGTATCTTTTTGCTACAAATGGTGTAGCATACGCTACACAATGGCTTGACACAAGTGATAGAAGATTAAAAAAAAATATTGAACCCATAAATAATGCAACGGATACTATAAATAAACTAAACCCGGTTCAATACGATAAAAGATATACCAACACAGATATATGTATTGATGACTGTTCAGGAGAACAATTATATTTACACGAAAGTGGATTCATAGCACAAGAAGTTCAGGATATACCTGAGTTAGCCCATTCTGTATCACACAGTGCATCTAATGATATATTAGGGTTGTCGTATAATTCGATTGTTACATATTGTGTTAAAGCTATACAAGAACAACATATTATCATGGAAGCACAAACTACTCAAATTTTTACTCAAAATACTCAAATAGCCGATTTATTAGCTCGAGTTACTGCGCTTGAATCCGCATAAGTATTTTAATGAATAAGTATTTTAATGAATAAGTATTTTAATGAATAAGTATTTTAATGAATAAGTATTTTAATGAATAAGTATTTTAATGAATAAGTATTTTAAATAAAACTTATATATAATGAACCAAAATATATTCATTGCCATTGTCGTCCTCGTATCCATAATTTTAGCCGGTTTTACATTAGCATACAAAGGCGCTAAGCATATAAATTCGTCACCTAAGATAACCTTACGTAATATTGAAAGAAAAACAAAACAAAAATCAATATTAAATTTAATAAATAATAACAAATAGTAAACACATTAATTCTATATCGTATAACTAGTAAACTTACTATTTACGTCTGCTGTAATATTAACCGCATTTGCTGTGCGGTTAATATTAATATAATCGCTAGTTGATTCTTCGTTGTTTAACATATCTGTAAGCATTTTAATAATATCCTCAATCGTCTGTGTTTTTACGGATTGTTGTAATGATTCTTCTGGAATGCCGTTTAATTTAGAGTCCATTATAGTAACATATAGGCGTGTATATATATCAATTTTATATTATATTATATTTGTAATAATATTTATATTTGAATGTTGTCTCCCGAGGCACTATTATAGGTATCTACGATAGTATCGAAATTCACGATATTTATTGCTATTCGTATTCTGACGAGTGATGACGTATGTTTACCTTCAGTTTTAATATATATACTGCGACTAACATTATTATTAGAATTAATCATCACTCCAGTAAACGTGTGGTCATATGATAAATATTTTACACCGTCAATGTCGCTAATTGTATTAGAATTTACATCTACTATGATACCTTCATTTATATCATCCCCATAGATAGTAAACGTCTCATCGATGTCTCCTATAATAGAAAATTGTAGATTGTTGATATTGGAACGCTTGAATGATATGGGAACACCGAATGAGGCATCTACAATAGAACCCATACCGGTGGAGAATGTAATTGGAGTATACGAACCGTTCCTTAAGTCATAATTTTCTCCTTCAAGAATGATTGAATAGGATTGAAGATTCCGTTGATTTAAGATATTAACTATATTGGTTATGTCGGCATCGTTAGAACCGGTAGTATTCGTATCGAGTATATTAATGTTAAATGCTGATCGGCTGGATGTTAGGAACGCCATATATACGTTCTAACATTTTAAAAATGACCCAACATATAAATACAATGGCAAAAAACGACCATATGATGATGGGGGCCATTCCAGATATGGATTTGGTTAATTTACCAAGCATTGTGCCAAATGAAGTAAATATGCTATACTTGGTGGTTGATGAATATGTGTAGTCACTAGATTTAAATTTACATTGTTTAGGTGACGTTAGGAACATATAGTAGTGGTATTGAATATGTTTAGGTATATGGACACAGTTGTATGGTATCTTGGGAAGCTTACCTAAACCAGCTTTCTTAAATGTTTTACGAAATGGATTATATACGACTCTGAGCCCCTTAACCATATAGACGATACTTTTATTGATAACGTATATGATGACACAGACACCGTAAATCATCATCAATAGAATAATGGAAGCCATGAATTTATATTCATATAATTTAAATCTCCAATGTCTGGACACATTGTCAGCGGTCTTAATTGCACCAGATGTAATTTCATACAACATATTTTTATCAGCCGGATTTATTCCAAATATGGCTCTAAAACGTGTGTTTCGTATAAATGCGACAAGTAATTCGGCTAATATGATAATAAAATCGATACATAAGAAAATATATAATAGTAAATATAAATAGGTCATCACCTGTTCGAATTCGGATTTCTTTTTCTTTTTAGTCCCATTTTGTTCGTTCTTAGACTGGTTCTCTAACTGGTTCTCTAACTGGTTCTCTAATTTTTTCTCCCGTTTTTTTTCACGTTTTTTTTCTTTTTTGTTACGTTTTTTTTCTTTTTCTTTATCATTTTTCTTACCCATTTATATTTATGTAATATTAAAGTAACATCAAAGCCATTGCGGCATAATTATGTAAATCTAATAAAGTATCCTTGAGACCTTCGTCATCTACTAAATTAACACCGCTACTGGAAATGGATAACGCTCGTTGAATTTTGTCTTCAATTCGCATAAGAACACCGACGACACCGAACTTGGCAAAAGCGTCTCCATAGTCAGCATTTTTTCTAGTAAACAGCTCAAGAGCGTCTCGTTGTATAGTTTCAAGTTGCTTTACACGGTCAGCCATATAGTAATGATTAGTGAAGTATGTTTAAATGATATCTGATTTAAATTAAAACACAAATAAGTATTTTAATTTAAAATATAATAAACGCTTCGTGCCGGTTTCGATCCGGCGACCTTGTGATTAACAGTCACACGCTCTCCCAACTGAGCTAACAAAGCACACACCCCTGACGGGATTCGAACCCGCAACCTTATGATTAAAAGTCATACGCACTACCGGTTATGCTACAAGGGTAAATAAGTTCAGGTTGGTTTCGATCCAACTACCTTGTATTCATGAGACACACGCTCTCCCAATGAGCTACTGAACAATAGACGCTCCGTGTCGGTTTCGATCCGACGACCTCGTGATTAACAGTCACACGCTCTCCCAACTGAGCTAACGAAGCATATATATATTATTAATATTTTATTTTTATTTATTTATTTATTTATTTATTTATTTATTTATTTATTATTCATTATTTTATTTATTATTTTATTATTTATTTATTTATTTATTTATTATGAAGATTGTCCGCCATGATACGCAATAAGACCCTTCATTAGGTAACAACCTTATGTGCAAGAAGTGGGATTTGAACCCACGCATCCGAAGATAGCAGTGCTTGAAACTGCCCCTTTAGACCAAACTCAGGCATTCTTGCTACAACACAATATAGTATATATGTTGTCTTTATATTGTATTATATATATATGATTATATTACAACGACTACAGTTGGATCCGCATTCCTTTCCGTTAGCCGAACGATTAATACACGATTTTCCACACCCACGCATTGAGGCCACCTATAAGACCTGTCAAAACCATAATATAGAAGATCTCACACAACAGCTTAGTCAAATTAAAAACTCACGTGTCTCTCACACCATGAAGTATATACCTTCTAATAATAAAAAGTCTAAAAGTGTCCGAAAGGGGCGGAGCACTAAATCAAAGAGGTCTAAAAGCATTCGAAAGGAACGTGTTGATAAAAAACCACCTAAAAGTCGTCGACGACGGACACATTAATAACCATTAAAACAACATAGATAATACAATTTATATGGGGTATATGCATCCTATACTATTTTTTACTAATTTGACTTTAACCGTTGTAGCATCATTTTTATTAAGTGGTCTTTTTATACGCCGAATGACCAGTGAAGAGATTGAAGAATGTAATAAACTTGAACAAGATAAAATAGAATTAGTTAATCTCAAGTGTTTTCAATATATGTTTTTAGATGATTTAGTGGAGCTCAGTGAACAGGGACAAGATGTAACGAAAGATGTTTTTATTGAAATAGATGTACCATTTAATAAAATAAAGATGTATCACCAAGATGGTTCATTTGTATATTATACACGAAATGGAGATGTTCCATATAAATATGTTAATGTAGCATGTAGAAAATTTGTAATAGAACATAACTGCCGTCATCTATATTTAGATGATGACATTAACGACGCTATCAAATATGCTCTGGAAGGGGACGACGAGACAAAGGAGGAGGAAGAGACAAAGGAGGAGGAAGAGACAAAGGAGGAGGAAGAGACAAAGGAGGAGGAAGAGAAAAAGGAGGAGGAGGAGACAAAGGAGGAGGAAGAGACAAAGGAGGAGGAAGAGACAAAGGAGGAGGAGGAGACAAAGGAGGAGGAAGAGACAAAGGAGGCAGGATGTTTTGTCTCTAAAAAAAAACTTGAGACAGAAATCAAACGAGAGAAACTAGTGGTCAAGTCTATTAATAAATGTATATGGAAGGGTAGTATTCAAGAAGAACTGGTCAAAGAAGAAAATCCATTATCGTTTAGGGACTTCCTTATCCTTAGAAAGGTTATCAAGGTAGATTAGAAACCCAATACTTTTTTCTAATTCAAATGAACTCTCAAGTTGTTCTTTTGCGATACGTAAGGCAATCTGTTCCTTTGGATTAAGTTGAGCTATATATTGTTTTACAATTGGATCCATTATAATAATAATATATCAAAATTAATTATCAATTTTTGTAAGAAGCACACGTAATACGACGTTGTATAATTCATTCATAATTTTTTTTTCTGTCTTCTCATTTATAATCGGAATGTCAACGCAGTCATTTAACTCTTTAACTAATGATTTTTTAAACTCCTTGGACTTAATTAAATCAATAAAATGTTCTTTGGTTAGTTCAGCGGTGTCACTCATTATATATACTAATTATATTATTTGTGGCATATACGTCATGCCTGAATTTTTATACATCGACACATTAAATGTTTCACTTAAATTCTCTATATTTACTGTATCATCATTATATAGAGAATCACATCCTAGTTCGTCTATACAATTTCTATTATTATGAAATATAGGAACTTTAATGTTATCATAGATAGTGTAATAATTCCATTTGTCTCGTTTTATTTGTGCTGGCTTACCAAAAATAGGAAATAGTTTACCAGACATAGAACTATTTTTTAGATACCCTAATTGTTTATACGCATGGTGTTCACTATGTTGTTGAGGAGGAGCATATGGGTTTAATAGTGTATCCGTGACACCGTTGGTATAACTAGAAGATGGAATGGCCATCGGAAATACGGTTGTCTCAGACGCTGGGGTTGGGGCTGGCACAGGAGACACAGACGACGGTTGTGATATTTGTGTAGAAGTTTTTAGTGTGTATAACATACAGAATACTACTAAACTGATAAATAAAATAGTATATTGTTCGATACATATAACTCCCTCAGGACATCCCATTATATTATATATACATTTCAACTAGAGACAAATCTGTTTATTCTATATATAATTTAAGTAATTCCATTTTGATATCATGTCTATTTTGTCTCATAGAAGTATAATCATATTCAAATATAGATGGGTTGGACGATATCCATGCCCAAGACCAGTCATACGGGTATAACTTAAATAGGTCAATAGCATTTACATTATCGGATAAACAAACCCAGTTTAATTTATTTATATTATCGGGGAACATATGTACGGCGTTTGGATTAAGAGACAACCATACCCAGTCTATTTTGTCTCTATTTTGTTCAAGTAAATGGATAGCATTAGGATTAAGAGACAACCCTGACCAATCTATTTTGTCTCTGTTCTGTTCTAATAGATGGACCGCGTTAGGGTTTGCCGATAGTTCTTCCCAATCTATTTTGTCTCTATTCTGTTCTAGTAAATGTATAGCATTAGAGTTACTTGATAGTTCTCTCCAATATATTAATTGTATGTTAGCTTCTAGGATATGTATAGCATTAGGGTTCATAGATAACTCTCTCCAATCAATAAAATCTGGGAAACGTTCTAATAAATGGATAGCATTAGGATTTGAAGATAGTTTATGCCAACATACCTTATGTAGATTGCTCTCAAGTAAATGTATTGCGTTGATGTTTCTAGATAGTTCACACCAATGAATATTTTGTTTTTTTAGAAGATGTATAGCATTTGGATTTGATGAAAGCTCTCGCCAATCGACCTCGTTAATATTTTGTTCTAATAGATGTATAGCATTTGGATTTGCCGATAATAATGCTACATCTAATTTATTTAACGGTATCCATTCTTTTAATCTATACATAATATCTATAATGGATTATAAAATTACGGGATGTGTATCTATTTTGGCAATTACAGGATGGTTTATATACAGTCGACGTACGATTGAAGGGGGTCGCTGGAAGAAGCTTAAGAAGCAAGCTAAAAAGCGAACCAAGAAAACAGTGGGTCATATTAAACAGGATACAAGACAATTTATAAAAAAACCAGTTGAGAAATGTTATATGTGTCACCAACCCGGAACAAATGACGGGACGAAGCATTTTTGTAAGAAATTTGCGCGTAAAAAACAGATATTAGAAGATAGTATATATAATACTACATCTCAATTAGACAAGCTAAAGGAAAGTCTTAATGATTCGTCTGACGCAAACTATGACATTCCAGGTCTAATAGTGGAATTAGATTTTCAGACAAATGAAATGTTACGACAGTCAATGGAAATAGAAAAGTTAATAGATATAAATAATAATGTAAGTGGATATTTAGAAAAGAATAATGTTATCTATGATGAGACAAATGGTAATCTTCAAAAGGACAATCAATTGCTAAAGAAGTCAAATGAAATTTATATGTAAAATATAATGATAAAGATAATAATATTAATGGTAGTAATCATTATGTTATTTACAGTACCTATAGAAGGATTACGTAATTGTGACCGCGTGCATCCGTCGATACCGAAACCCATACCACATATATATTCATATACTAAACCCCGTTGTCATAAACGAGATTTTGGTAAAGTTCCTTTTTGTAAACGCAAGTCCACGATGAAAGAAAATAAGAAATTAGATAGAGAAGATAAGGAATTAAAAACCCGACTACAACAGATAAATCACACGGCATATAATAACTATTATGAACAACATTTCAATCATAATTATGCCGAGGACTTATTGGGGTTAGAGAGTGCCATAGAGACATATAACGATACGTATCGTACGTATTTAAATAATATTAATACGTATAATACTCAAAATGAACTAAACGATGTCATGTATGAAAAGCTAGATAAGGTGAATAAAAAGGTTCAACAAAATAAATTAGATAATACCGTAAATGTGCGTAAATTTAATATATTATCTTAAGCCTTTCGGTAAATCATGCCTAAATGAGGATGCTTGACGCCCTTGTATGTCTTGGACTTGTATTTGAACGAAGGAAGGTTCTTGCGCTTTGCTTCAAGCATTAATTTAAAAAATGTGTTTACCGCATGCTTCTTGGATGCGGACTTACGCGTAACGGGTTTCTTGGACTTGCGCGCCACTGGTTTGCGCGATGCGGTCTTGCGGGCTACAGATTTACGCGACGCGGACTTACGGGCTGCAGATTTGCGTGTTTTACCTCCAGACATTTGTTTTGGTTCCATGTATATATATATAAAATATAATAATATAAAGACACATCCTATATTATAGTATGATGTAATGGCATCATCAGTTCCTATAGTTCAGTTGGTTAGAACGTCTGTCTTATTAACAGAAGGTCCTCGGTTCGAGCCCGAGTGGGAACATTTTATTCTTTGTATTTTTAAAATACTTATTTTAAAAATATAATTAACATAATAATATAAAGCAATCATACATATTATAGTATGATGTAATAACATCATCAGTTCCTATAGTTCAGTTGGTTAGAACGTCTGTCTTATTAACAGAAGGTCCTCGGTTCGAGCCCGAGTGGGAACATTTTATCCTTTATGTTTTTAAAATACTTATTTTATAAAATTGATTAAATAATAATTACATATTAATATAATGTCATTCACTTTTATTGAAGTTTGTTCTGGTGCTGGCGGATTGAGTAAGGGGTTTATTGAATGTGGATTTACTCCTCTATTACTTAATGATACAGATAAATATTGTGTCGACACATTAAAATTAAATCACCCCAATGCCAACATAATAAAGGGTAGCATGGTAGATTTAGAGTTGGACGCATTTAATGAGGTCGATGTTTTAATGGGCGGTGTTCCTTGTCAATCATTTTCTCAAGCTGGTAAACGAGAAGGTATTTCAGACGATAGAGGTAAATTAATTCTCCATTTTATTAAAATGATTGACACTCTAAATCCAAAAATATTCATTATAGAAAATGTCCAAGGATTACTTACACATAATAAAGGTGAAACATTACAATATATTATCGAAGAAATTAATACATTAAATAAATATAATGTTGATTATAAATTATTAAACGCAAACGATTATTCTGTTCCTCAAAATAGAAAACGGTTAATTATTGTTGGTGTTAAAAAGTCTATACATAAAACTTTTATTTTCCCTGAACCACACGAATATAAACCAGTATTAAAAGATGTTCTCATAGGATGTCCATCATCACCAGGAATCGTATATAATAAAGATAAGTTTGATCTTATGAATCTTATCCCAGAAGGAGGATGTTGGGTAGACCTACCAAAAGACATAGCAAAAGCATATATGGGAAAAAGTTTTGAATCTGGTGGAGGCAAACGTGGTATATTAAAAAGACTTGATATGAATAAACCTAGTTTAACATTATTAACCACACCCTCACAAAAACAAACTGAACGATGTCATCCAGTGGAAACACGACCACTACAAGTATTAGAATATTCACGAATTCAAACGTTTCCAGATGATTATATATTTGCTGGTTCTATTAATCAAAAATATAAACAAATTGGTAATGCTGTCCCAGTAAATTTAGCAAAAGCAGTTGCCACACAAGTTATTCAAACACTACTTGGTGTTTAATATATTGTATTACTTGAAAAGATAGTGATTCACCAAATACTAAATTAAATAAATCCCTTCCTTATTAATAACTTTGTTTTTTTTAAATAAGCTACATACCAATACCTTTTTCTGGCAATCGATTGACAAATTATAATTTTTTGTTCATAACTCATACTGCGTTCATGGTGTTTAATTTTATCAATTTTATAAAATAGATAAAATCAAAGTAAAATAAATATATAATTAACATCGACATTTAAAATACTTATCGTGTTACATCATTATATATTGTCTCCTGATAGTATTCACCAGCAGATGTATCATATATAGCATTTTCTGTTGTCACAGTTACTGTATCACCTGCGTCTGGATGCTCAATCACCGCATTACGACCAATCACACCGTAGCCGTTTCCGATTGACAATACTGGTGCTATTGTTGGCGTGAAAATCATAGTCATACGCAACCTGTCCGCGCCACCTTCAATGTTTTCAACTTTCCACGCGAATATGTCGCCACGAGTTAACTGTGCGTCCGTAAATACATGGTGTTTTACTGGTTTATTTGGTTCAGAGAACCCGATTTTAATTGGAACACCGTCATCATTTATATCAGATAAAGCTATATTTCCTTGAACGTCACCTATCTTATGGAAAGTAAAAGACATATCGAAGTCTGATGTCATACCTGCGCCCGTAATATATACCTCTGCTAACTTTGAATTAATAATCGCAACTGTTCCAAATCCTCCAGCAGATACATCAGATGTACCAGCACCATAACTTAGAGGCCAGCTACCTGTATAATCAATCGCCGGGGAGTGTGACCCACCAGATAAATCAGCCACCTCAGCAATAACCGAATATACTTGGTGACTCCAGTCATAAAGATTACGACCATTTGAAAATACATCACCGGTTACATAGGTATCCACCTTAGACTGACCTTCCACATTAAAAGACACGTCACTGTCCTTATCTGTAGTGTTATCAAATGTATCTTGAACGCGACCAATGAAAAACTTATTTTTAATTGTTTGGTTTTCTGTGCGACCACTCCAACCAAAGAAAATATTACTGGATGCATCACTACCTGATATATCTTTCACACATATACCGCTGGCCACATTTTGATCCATCGCCGTTCCCAACATCAACACGTTATCACTTATATCCACGTATTCACTTGTTATATGTGTCGTTGTGTAACTAAACGTGCTGTCAGATACATTTAAACTGGTGGCATTAATCTGTCCGGATACATATAGATCACTATTGAATGATGAATCTGAGTTTACTATGAGACCCCCTGTCATTTTAGTCCTGCCACCAATATCGACATCCTGATTTAAAGACACATCACCACCTGTAAATAACCGGTGGCTGGCTATGACTACTTTAGATTCCATAGTGTGTTCAACCTGAATGCTATCGTTAAACGACGCGTCACCGACCACATTCAATTGCTTTTTCATATAAACATTTTCGGAAAACGACGCATCTCCAATCATAGCCAAGTGACCATTTAATGTAACTTCACCACTTACATCAAGTGTGCCAGATATATCCACATTATCGTCAAAGTAAACGTGTTCCATGAACGAAGCATCAGATGTCACTATTAATCCTCCTTTTAAGGTTGTCTCGCCGCTCACATCCAGTGTCCCTGAGATATCCACATTATCATCAAAATAAGCAGCCGCATTTACATATAATGTGCTGTCTAAGGTTGTCTCGCCACTCACACCCAGTGTTCCGGATACATCCACATTGTCATCAAAATAAGCATCCGCATTTACATATAGTGTGCTGTCTAAGGTTGTCTCGCCACTCACCCCAAGTGTCCCAGTTATATCCACATCATTTCCAAAGGAAGCATTCGCATTCACGGTCAATTCCCCGTCCAATGTTGTTTCACCACTTACACCGAGTGATGCCGACACATCAAGGGACTGATTAAAAAACACATCAGCGTTTACATTTAGTGACCCATCTAAGGTTGTCTCACCACTAACGTCTAAGTCTCCACTTATACCAAGATTTTGATGCATAAACACATCGTCTACGAATGTTCCCACACGAACACCGTTTAAATATATTTCACCTGATACATCAAGCCGTCCGGATATATCTACATGTCCCTCAAATGACGCATCGGACGTTACTATAAGACCTCCATCTAATGTTGTCTCGCCGCTCACTCCTAGTGTCCCCGATACATCTACGTCATCATCAAAGAATGCATTCGCGTTAACATATAAGGTATCATCTAAAGTGGTTTCGCCACTCACACCAAGAGTTCCGGTAATATCTACATCGTTTTCAAAGAAAGCATTCGCATTTACATTCAGCGAACCATCAAATGTCGCTTCGCCACTTACACCAAGCGTTCCTGATACATCTAATGAGTTATTTAAAAATGTATCATCATTTACAGTAAGCACTCCGTCTATTGTTGTCTCACCACTCACACCAAGTGTCCCCGATACATCAAGAGATTCATTAATAAACACATTAGCATTTACATTCATCGAACCGTCAAATGTCGATTCACCGCTTACACCAAGAGATCCACTTACATCTAAATCTTGTTCAATAAACACGTCGTCTACGAATGTTCCTAGTGCCACGCCATTTAAATAAAGAGTTCCCGACACATCCATCACACCCTCGACATCGACATGTCCTACAAATGATGCGTCGGACGTTACTATGAGACCCCCGTCTAAGGTTGTCTCGCCGCTTACGTCTAGCGTGCCAGATATATCCACATTATCGTCAAAATAAGCATCAGAATTTACATTAAGAATACCCGATATATCGACGTTGTTATTTAATGATACATCCGCATTTACAGTAACCTGATCATCAAATGTAGATTCTCCACTCACGCCAAAGTTTCCACTTACATCTAGGTTTTTTTCCATGAACACATCATCTACGAACGTCCCTACACGAACACCGTTTAGATATATTTCACCAGATATATCTAATCGTCCAGAAATATCTACATGTCCCACAAATGACGCATCTGATGTTACTACTAATCCACCTTCTAAATTTGTCTCACCGCTTACGCCTAGCGTGCCAGATATATCTACGTTGTCGTCAAAAAACGCATCCGCATTTACATATAATGTGTCGTCTAATGTAGTGACACCTGATACGTCTAATGTGCTTACTAAATTTACGCCTTCTTCAAATGTAGCCTCACCGCTTACACCTAAAGAACCACTAATGTCTACATCTGTTCTGAGATAAGTGTCTCCATATACTTCTAAATTATCTCGAAGTGTTACTTCACCACTTACACCTAATGTCCCACTGATATCTACGCCAGTAACCGAAAATGCTGAGGTCAACGCAATGTTATCCAAGCGTTTATCATTTTGAGTAGTTCGCTGACTCAAAGTGTATGATGCCATATATATATATATAAGTTATTAAATTGATACAAAAAAGACTAAGTCACATTATACAATGGATATACATAGATATAAATGGCATTGTTATGAACTGGAAAACTCTATTAAATCATTCGCAATGCTCCACCGAAATACACATAAATTAGATTTTAACGAACATTTTGAACAATGGTATAATGAAAATAAAACTTTAATAGACACAGAATTACGATACATAAATAGTGTAGGTTATGATGGAGACATATACACTAAAATATTAAGTAGTGTCAAATATTACCATATTAAAAAACTTAATACTCCATCTAAACAAACCAAATCACGTTCTAAAAAAGAACGCATTGATAAAGACACGTTGACTCTTATGAAAGGTCATATTGATGTTAATAAAAAACCATCCATTACTTATGATGAGTTTCTAAATACATATGATTTAGAAGACACAGAGTTATTAAAAAAGGCTTATAAAAATCAGTATTATCAACTAAAATTAAATAAAAAATAATATATAATGAAAGTTAAGTTAATAGGTCAAGGTTCATATGGTTGTGTATATAATCCAGGATTTAATTGTGAGTCCACTATACACCCTGGGTATGTATCCAAACTTGTATTACGTAATAAAAATTCAATGAATGAATATAATATCGGATTGGACATTAAACAAAAAATTAAAAAGTATAATAAATATTTTATTATCCAAGAAAAAAAATGTACCACATCCCGTTCTGACTTGTCACCTGCTATTTTTAATAAGGACATGTGTAAAATATTACGCGGAGACAATGACAAGTATATGATTCTTATGTCTAAATATGTAAAATCAGTTGAAGCCCATTCGGTTATCAGTGGTTATAAAAAAATGCATAAAATTTTACGATTCATGTATAGTGTTTCCAAACGTATATCTTTATTAGAACACGCTGATATCATACATATGGATATGCACTTTGCCAACATTTTAATTGGCACTGATACCAAAAAAATATATATTATCGATTTTGGATTAAGTCTCAACACATCTTATTTATTTATAAATAAACTTCCGAACTACGATTATCTTGAAAAAAATATATTTAACCCTAAACCAGATTGGGTATATTGGACTATAGAATACAATTTATTAGGATATATTGTCAGGCGAAATGTTACCCTTACCAAGAAAACTATTTTAACCTGTATTACAGACTACTATAATAGTAATGACAAAATTAAGTTGGTGTTCCCAAATAAAACTAAATACATATCCAGAGCGTTTAGGTATTTTAAACGGTGTGCTAAAGGAACAAAGGACGAAAATGTTATATTTTTATTATCGATGTGTAAAAGTTGGGACTATTACAAGTTGGCCGTCCATGTAACGTCGTTTTTTATAAATAATTCTATAGATCCCTTTCCACTATTACAGACCATGTTAGCGCCAGACGACACACGATTATACGGCGACGAGTATATTAAACAACTAAAACAATATAACAGTAGTAATACAAAACGTATTAAAATTAAATCATCTGGAATATTTGTTGATACTCTTACATTATCTATAAAAGATATGTAGTTAAACAAATGCCATATATTTATGTGTAATGGTCAAAAATAAGACAGGTGGAAACAAATCTAAAAAAATGGGAAATAAATATACAGTTTCCTCAAGAAAAACAAGGTTACCTGAATCTATCGACGAACAATTTGCGTTAGTTACAAAGATGGTCGGTGGTAATCAATGTCTAGTCCAATGTGAGGATTCTCATCAAAGACTTTGTTGTATTAGGGGGAAATTTACGGGTAAAAATAAACACGCAAACTTTGTGCGAGCAGGGTCGTGGGTTTTAGTCGGCGTCAGGAGCTGGGAGACAACGAAGGAGGTTCAAAAAAGTGACCTATTGGAATTATATGGAGATTCTGATAAGACATATTTAATTAATAATTTTGAGCTTACGGCTTTGATAACCGCAGAAAAGTTATTAGACGGGGTTGAAGACGTTGCTGAAGAAGATAATATTGTTTTTACACAAGACGTCGATGACGAAGAAGAAGAGATTGATTTTGATGACATATAGTATATAAATGTGGGATGAATTTTTATTAATGATAAAACCAACAAGTAAATTCATGCTTCGTGTTTTTAATTTCTTAATTTTATTATTTACAGTTGTCGTTATGTATTATACCATAAGTCTAATGGCCGGCTTCATAGTTAAGGTTCAAATTCCTAAACACCTACCTCCTTTAGCCTTACGGACGGCCATCACGTTTATATTTTTATTTTTAGCATACGCTATAACTTACTATGATTTTTTTACAATCTATAGCAAATATGTATTAATTTTTGTAATTGGTAGCTATATTATTTTATTACGTTCAAAAATGAGCGAAATATCACAAGTGGCCAGTATTTTTACTGCCGGTTTATGTTTATCTTATATATTCTTCCGGTTTATTGGTATTATTAGACGATGGGACAGAACATACTTTAATATGACATATCATAGTATTAATTTAATTATTGTATTGTTACTTATCTGGTTATTTAGTTCATCCATATATAAAAATAGATTAACGTTTAGTCCGGTTGATAAAAATTTAACACTATTTCCAAAATATAAACACAGTAAAAAAATATTCGGTGAGGGAGTATGGTATGTATATCTTATAGTTTCATTGATGGTTTTATTTTTTACTATTCTTTTTTGTATCACAGCTTTTTCATTATTTACCTTTTTGTCTCTTAATGCACACGTTTTTTTACAACGATTTATTAATAGTATAAAGTAAATATATGGACGCTATTGTTATTGCCGTGTCTAGTCTGATTATTTTTTATATTTTAATGGTTATATATAATTTAGGTACGTATGTTAAAAAACCAATACAACTAAGTCATCCCCGTTCATCTTTTGTCTCTTCTTTAGGCAGTGGGTCAGCTGGTTCTAGGAGGTCGTCTAGTTCTCGAGGGTCTCAGGGTTCAGCCAAGTCAAATAATTTATGGACAACGAGTCCTTTCACATAATGAAAATTGATATCGTTTATCCGATTTCAGTATGCATAATGGAACAGTTATACATCCTAAAACAGATTATTATCAATACAGAAAATAGTATTAAACTCATGAAGATTGATGAGTTTAATAGAGTTTGGTTACAAGACATCGCCTATTATAATATATTTATGTCTCAACTAGTGTGTTCGTCTGTTAAATATATTACTTCACGAGACAATTATGTTTGTCAAGTTAAATTTAATTATGCCGTCAACGATACAGTTCTAGTTGAAATAAATTCAGTTGGTCAAGACTCTCAAAGTATCAACGTATATATGAACGGTATTTTAGAATATGAACAAGACAAACGTATGACCAGTTTAGGTATATATGAAGTAAACAGATGTTTTAATAATCATGGTAAATGGGATGTAACGTTACATCAAGTAAATGAAATGGTCATCAAAGTATTACATATCGTAAATAATAACAAATTAATTAAAGGATAACAAGTATATAAATTTATTTAAATCGCCAACAATATCGTCTTTTACAGATAAGAGATCTGGTCCAACAGTTAATCCGTCTAAATGAGTTATGAGTGTACGTATCTTTTTAATTAAATTTTTTTTATTAGAACTGTATTTAATAGATATATTTATGTCTCCGTTTACCCGCTTACCATTTTTACCCAACCATATTTCTACGAATTTATCCATATTGGTATTAAATGTCTCATATAGTTCGTCGGTCGCCTTGTGTGCCGAGAACTTAGACGTTTTCCAGTGATACATCTTTATGGTCAACAGCATATCGAATAATTTATGTAGCGTGATGTCTAGCTTATTTTTTAGGGTTTTCATTATTATATCAAGACATTATTATTTCTGGTGTCCATTCAGTATAAGGCAATGCCTTTGTTGTCGGTCGGTCAAGTGCCAAGACGCGTTTGAGGGCTTCCATACGCCTGTCATATGGTTTCATTTTTATAGATAACTTACGAGACATATGCTTCCACCGCCATTCAAATTGCAGTGCCGTTTGCCAATCAGGAAATCCGCGCACATGACATACACGTGTCCATGTTTGTCCCATGTCTACTTTTATACCGGTTGCTCTAGCTCCACCTTTTATTTCTTTGTTATGTTGTCTCAGTCGTCTTTCTAAATCCATAGTTGCTCCTACATATGTACTATCGTCACTTGACACTAGTAAATATACAAAGTATGGCATATATAGTATGTCTTATTTTTTTAAGCGAATAATAATTTATCTATAGTGGTTCTAATACCTAATAACCGATGTGTCAATATACCCAATAAGAATAGTCCTATTAAAATTACTGGAAAACTATATTTTGGTATAAATTTGTGTAGTATATATGCTCCAAAAATGGTGGCGATTACATCAAATATAGCTATGTTGAATACTCTTATGCTGCGAGGGTTCATTAGTATAGGACATTATTTTTTCTTTTGAGTTTTCTTAGATGGTTTTTTCTTTTGAGTTTTCTTAGGTGGTTTTTTCTTTTGAGTTTTAGGTGGTTTTCCACCAAGATTACCGACATTTCTATTTTCCCAGTCATTTGGGGGTGACCCGTTGGCGTTCCAGTCATTTGGTGTTACTTTTTCTGCGGCAGCTTTCGCATTAGCGTTCGCTTTTGCCTTTGCCTCCGCATTCGCCTTTGCTTCCGCATTCGCCTTTGCTTTCGCCTCAACATGCGCCCTAGCTCGTGCATCCTCACGTAAAGACCATTCGCGTATCTCTAAACGATGTTCCAATATACGTTTGGTTAAGTAGTATAAATTTACTGGACTGGATTTTTTATTTCCCAGTAATTTGGATGACTTTAATTTGGGGAAATTAGAACGGTCTCCGTTACCGTGTAGATGTCCCATATGTCCTGTATCCGATAGTATAGATTCTATTATAGATGATACCCATGGTTCACTTTTAGTCGAGTTATTTAACATATTTTCTATGTATTTTAACTCGTCAGGTAATTTTTGTAATCCTTCGTTGCGTAACATTATAACGCCATTCCATAAGGATATTTTTTCTATTAATGTTTTGTTTAAAACAATATCTTGTTTATAGATACGCTTGTGGTTAGGTCTCATGGCTTTAAAATAATTAGTTGGCCTATCGGTTGCGTTTCGTAATAAAGGATGTTGTAGTAGTTGGTATATGGAATCAGATATTGAGTCTGTCATATATTATCTATACATAATTATCCTTCACAAGGCATCCGAGGATTACTAAATACTATACGACATATATGCCTACACGGACATGGACAACGCACATCGGTTAATACATCACTATCTGTTTTATCTACATATAAGAAGTCAGTTGGTCTGTTACGCTGATGTCTCTTACAACAAACGCATACTCTATATTTATTTATTTTCTCGAATAAACATATAAGTTCATCAATGTCCATCATATGTTTATTTATTTATTTTTATTAATAAATTTTTATTAATGAATTTTTATTAATGAATTTTTATTAATGAATTTTTAATAATGGATTTTTTGTTTGTTTGATAGTTTTTTTTAAATTATTAATAGACCTTTTTAGGTTGTTAATAGATTGTTTTGTTGTGTTTTTTTTTGTATTTTTATTTTTTGTTGTGTTTTTATTATTATTGTTAGGGGGACTGTACACATAATAATTATTCGGCGACATGTTTCTTGGTGATTTATATCTAATATGTTCATTAGTTGTCGCTTGATGTTCATCATGAGGCACATCTTTATACATCATCATATTTTTTTTACGACTATCTTTTGGCACACAGAAATAGCTACAGAAATCAGTATAATTTAAAGCACCTTTCTTACCGTATTTACGTCCGGCTAATCGAGGATTCACGATAGGCTTACCATTAGAATCAACTACGGATGTTCTAGTGCCGCCAGGTTTATGTGACCACACACCATCATCATTTAGTCTATAATAGTGAAAGTCTCTTTTAGGCGCAACAACCAAAGCTCCCTTATAATATCCTTTTTTACAAGTCTCGTTTTCGGTAGCATCCAATATAGACGGGTTATCGCGCTGTGTGCGATTTTTTATAGTTTTACACGTATAATCTTTTGTCGTCATCACTTTCATTCCGGCCGCATAACCTGGTTGAGGTCGACGACAAGACCCTTCACTTTTATAGTCTATATTTTTACACGTTTTTATAGCGTTGATACTCTTTTTATTTAAAAAATAATTATAACAGTTATGACTTTCACGTAGATAAAGATTTTTATTATAAGACATATCTTTTGAACTCAGTTTCATATATATATTAGAGACATACATTATTCTTGAGATATTGTGGGGTATAAAGTTATTTTTATTATATTCTATTTAATATAATGAATTTCAATAATAAATCCAGTGTCGAAATAAAAAAACTGTTCGGTTCGGCTCTACCTGGGGTTAATTTTCTTAATACATTTACCCTAGATGACGTTGAGCAAGCCAAAAAAAAACTATATTTTCGTTACATTCAAGAATACCCTAATGAAAATAAACGCATAGAGGAATATCTAGATTCAATAGGTAATTCCATCGTCGAGGAACAGTTTTCATTTAAGAAGCCCGATATGGTACACGTAAAGAATACTGTCAAGGATCACATTAATCCTAACTATAAAAATACCATCACTCGCATCACAGAACTTGATTCACAATTTCGTTCTAATCTACTATTACCCAATAGTTCGGCCACGTCATTTAGCTGTCAACTTACTGATACGCTTACCAACGTAACGTCTATTAAATTAGATAACATATGTATTCCATACACATTCTATAACGTTGAAACTATACAAGGTAATAATATTCTTGAGGTTAGTGGTGTTAGCTATTCAGTTCCAGATGGTAACTATACTGTTCCTACTCTTGTGGCGTCAATCAATTCACTTGTCCCAGATGTATCGTTTGTTTACGATTCCGTTTCGGGTAAGACTACCATGGATAATTCGCTTGGACTTGACGTGGTATTTTACTCGGATATTGATGTTATCTTTAAATATACTAAACTAAATCATTCATTAGGATGGATTCTAGGATTTAGAGACATTGTCTCCACTTCTTCTTCTGTTGTGTCTCTATATAATTCCACAGTCACATCGACTTATACAACCTTCATACCTATCACTAAATATTTTGTTGTATTAGTTGATGACCACAACCATAATCATAGCAATAAATCCTTGGTACAATTTGCTCAAGGTAAAGAACACATTAAAAACACTTCGTATTTTAAAGACGTCAACGAACAGATTACTGCTTACACGCGGAGACAAACGCAGGCTGACACGTCTCTGTCCGGGGGTGATTTATGTTTAGAAACTGTCTCTTGTAATGACCTCAATCCATATATTCTTGATGATAACCGTAAGCTTACACAAAAACAAATATATACACAAGCTTCTATTAACGATACTAATAATACTAAGGAATTAAAGGTTAAACAAGAACCTCAACCGAATATTCTGGCTATCATTCCGTTTGAAAATAAATCGCTTACGTGGGGACAAAGCACTATTTCTTCTGATAAAAATCATTATGTTCGTGAATATCATGGACCGGTCGACATAGAAAAATTAACAATAAAAATATATGATGACAAAGGTGTTCAACTGAACTTAAATGGTAATGAATGGAGTGCAACTCTTCTTAGTAAACATTTATACAAGTATTAAACTTCTTTGTGAGTTTGGCAATAATCGGTTCATCATGTGGATCAACACAGGTATTAAAGTATGTTTTTAATACAGCACCAAATCGAACGAGACTTTCGTCTTAAACGGTTTCTTTGCCGTTAAATTTAGTGACCTATAGTCCTTCTTACTAATATTTTTTTTGATGTATTTAATTTTTTTGCGATTTTTTTTTACATAACTTAGTGGCAACGGATTTCCCGAACAGTAAATACCACTTAATGTCGGTGGTATATCAGTCAACTGATTCTTTTACAATTTAAGAATGTCATTCTAGCTGGAATTTTTGGTAAACTGACCAATTTTTTACGACCACAATGAAGATACTCCATTTATTCAGGTAAGTCTGGTAGCCTCTCGAGTTCATTATTTTCACAATTAATATCTAGCAATCCTTGAGGAAACTCAGGTAATTCTTGTAGAAAATTATCAGGACAATACATACTACATACTTGAACAGGTATCATGGGTAGTTCTGTTAATTTATTATTTTCACAATCTAGTGATAGCAACTTATCTGGTAGTGCCGGCAAGTAAGACAACACGTTATTACCACAACTTATATATTTAATTTCATTAGGCAAAATAGGTAATGAACTTAAATGATTTGCAGAACAATATAGATGTACAAGTGTTGTGGGCAACTCAGGTAGCTTTGTTAATTGATTCCTTGAACTTCTTAATTCAATCAAGTTATCTGGCAGGGGAGGTAGTTTGTGCAGAGATTGATTTGAGAAAGATATAAAATCGTATGGTATAAATATTTAATCTATTTTATATGTCTCGTAGTTTTTTTATTATTTCAATTGGTTCTGTCTGTGGAGACTGTATAAATAACGACCTCCCATAGCATTGTTGTGGTTTCATATGATATAATTCGTTTTTTATTTGGGATAAATCTGACGGTATATTAATCATACTTGATAAGAACGTTCGCAGGTCGTGTCCATGATTAGTGTATTCTGCGTATGGAAATTCGGGGTATATTTTTGTTTTTTGACCATTTATAACCAGTCCATTTGATACCATAACAGACATGTCAAAATCTATCATATACCATACATAGTTATCTTCTGATATCTTATTATACATTATATTTTTACAATGTAGATCACGGTGATGAAAATTAAATCGTTTCTGACAATCCTGTATCAAGGTAGCCACGGATTTTATCATATATATAAACAGACGTCGGCGTTCTTGTGTGTCGTATCTTAATAGTTCTACGTTCATAAAGTAATATGCCGTATGAGACATACGTTCCATACCCATTATATATCTGTAATTATTATTTTTGCTTGACACTAAGTATCTTGACATAAATATTGGTTTGGGGACATTATGATAATTATATAATTCTGTTTGGATCATATTTTCTGTATGTAATTTTTTGTTAGTTTGACGGGATTCCTTTATCACAATCGGTATGCCATTATATAATGCTGAATATATTACACCATTTGTCCCTTTTTCTATAGGTCTGTGTATACGTATTATATTTGTGTCCAACCATAATATTTTATATAGATTTGTTATCACAGACGGTGTTCCCTTCCTATAGTATGATAAAGCGGACGTCATTACTATGTTACATTATTTTTTACATTTAAATTGTTTATTTATTGGTCTATCTATAAAATTGATTAACATATTGATATATTTATATTATAAATGGAACTCATTAAAATGCTATCCACGAACTATTCACCTTTACCTAAGGAATTCTATGATGCTTGTTTTGACCTATTACCGGACGAGGTTGAAGAATTGGCCAACGAATTAAGCGACTGTGAACAATATGTCCAGAAAATTAGACTTGTCTCCAATAAAAATCTGAAAGAAGCTAGTCACACAACTCATGTTGACTGTATGTTATACCTTAACTCACGTGAAGAATGTCGTGCTCCAGAAAAATATATAGGGTGTATCGATGATTGTTATGGTGTCGACTTGGATTTAGTTTTAACGTCTCTTATTATAAATAATTGTGTTGAGAAATTTAAAGAACATTTACATTGGCACCTATATGTTCTACCAGATTATTGGGATTTAGTGGTGAGTCTTGACAGATTTGAATGCTTTAAGCATATGGTTAATCTAGGGTTTGAGGATGAAATGAATGTTGCCTTTTCAGTAGCCAAAGGGAATAAATTGCGATATATTGTGTATCTACACGAGGTATTAGAAGATGTATCCTTGTGGGATGAAGCAAAACATGTTTGTTCGGGGGAATGTCTTGATTATATTAATAGTCTTTAATCTTCGTCGTCACTTGATATTGACGGACTTCGTTTAGATATCCGTAATGATACTGATAGAGGTATATTTAATTCGCGTAACTCGTCCTGTACTTGTTGATATGTTTTTTTATTTTTTTTTAACCAGCTTATATAGTCAATCTCCTTAACGTTTGAAGGAGAGACAAATTGCTTACGATTGTTATACATATATAACCGTCGCGAAAATGTACCATATTTATCCTCCTTTCCTTTACATTTATTACAATAGGTTGTCTCTGTTTCGTTACCACAAGGCACAAACAACCGACCACATAATTTTATATTTTTACAACCGGTGTAGTCTATTTTATTTGGCATAAACGGTACTACCATAGGAATTTGCTTTATGTCTATTTTTGACATAATTCAAGTATATATTAATATGTATTTAACCTTTTATATAAAATTGATAAGAGTATCCTGTTGTCGTGCCAGTATGACGGACAAGACAAATAACCACGAAGACCCACCAATGAAAGAAAATAACAACGATGACTACGATGTTGATTACCGTGAGGAGTATGAGAACATTATCGATGGGATGAATCAAGAGAACATTGACCTTCGGCGGCGGCTCAACGATAATCACATTAAATTACATATATTTATGATGTGTAATTTAATTCTGTGGAGACAATTTGGACGAGGGTTCATCGGATTTGTCATGTATGTCCTAACGGTTGCTATTTAAGAATAATAGTAGCCCAGGGCAATACATTACATTATTTTCCTGCTGGAATGACAATTATTTCAATAAATAGCTTCATTATGCTTAATAGTGTTACACCTAATACTATTAGCCACCCATATTTTTTATATCCACCATAAGATACATTTATTTCGTTACCCAATATTATAAACAACGCTGTAAATAGTATGGATATTGTCAATGGAGTCGATGTGACTTTTTTTAAATATTGGTTTGTTATAATTGTAAATATCATAGAACCTATTAATAACCAACCTAACGACAATATTTTATTTATCGTATACGCATACACAACGTATATCCATCCTAATGCCATTATTAACATACCTAATATGTAATATAACAGACTATTTGATATACTTGATTGTTCTGTTATATTTAATATACCTATACCTAACATTACCAATAGTGTTGACAGAATAGAATGTAACATATATGTTATTATTATTTTTTTATACCATATAGTCGGTATACACGTCCAGTTCTCTTGCCGACGGGTCTATACAATCTGTCCAACTTGGCATCCAATAATGAGGTATGATGTTAGCAAATCCTTTATAAAATGAATCAAATATTTTTCTATATAAATAGGATTCCTTTAACTGAGGAGGGTTATGAGTGTACGTATTGGCCTTATATTCCTCATCGCTTACGTGTTTTTCTATATGCTCCTGAATGACCTTATGCCATGAACGCTCTTTTGAACTACAGCCATCTGAAAAAGCTTCCTTACGTCGCCACAATACATCGTGTGGTAATAAGTCGTCTCCATCAAACGCAGACCGTAATAAATATTTTTCTATTCTGTTTGTATACATTTTTTCTTTAGACTCTATTGACATATAATAATTTACAAAGTCAGTATCTAGAAAAGGTGTGCGGGTTTCAAGAGACCAGTTACTTGAAAGTGAACGGTCGGAACGTAATACATCAAAATAATGTATCTCACTTAATAACCTTATACATTCTTGTTTAAAATCTTGTTCACTTGGGGCATTTCCTAAGTATAAATATCCGGACTGTTCATCGCTACCGTCTCCATTAAATACTACTGTTATATCTGTATTTTCTTTTATATACTTGCCTATTAAATAATTACCTACACTTGCTCTTACTGTTGTCGTATCGTAACTTTCTATATGGTATATTACTTCTGGAATGGCGTTTAAAAAATATTCTTCAGACATCTCTATAGTATGGTGTTTAGAACCGATGTGGTCGGCTACCTTTTGGGCATACATCAGGTCAGTGCTGCCGGTTATGCCAATTGAAAAAGTGTTCAATATACCACGTCCTTGTCTCTTGAACTCCTTGCACACCAGGGCGCTGATCAGGCTGCTGTCCAGCCCACCTGATAAGAGACAACCTATGGGACGGTCTGACATCAGTCGCTTATTTACTGCTTCCGTAAGTTTTTGTTTGATTTGGATACGATGATTTTGTGTTGTATCAACTATTTCTGGATACTCGTAGTTATAATAACGATTATATTGTGGTTGCTGTGACTCTATATCATCAGATGTTTTATGAGTCAAATCATATTCTCTCCAACAACCAGGTGGGAATTGAGTTATACTATCAGTGGTCGGGTCCAATAGACCTATTAGACTCTTTGTCTCTGATGAAAAAATATATTCATTGTTGATTGTATGGGCTACGAATAGTGGTCTCACACCGAATCTATCGCGAGCCACCAGTAGTTTATTCTGCTCTCCATCATATAAACAAAATGAAAAGGATTCACTGTCAATACGAGACAATACACCTTCTATACCAAACCGTTCGTATAAATATAAAATAACCTCACAGTCGCTATTAGAAAATGGAGACAAATTGTATTCGTTTATTAATTCTTTATAATTATAAATTTCACCGTTACATATTACACTATATGGTTTAGATGGGTGAAATAATGGTTGATTTCCCTTGTAACTTGTATCCATGATGGACAGACGATGAAATCCAAAAGTTAAATTACGTGTTATACCTTTTAGTTGATTGTCATCAGGGCCACGGTTTCTTGTTTTTAGATATGCTTCCAGTAATTCAGGATGATTTATTAATGTTCCTATGTATGCAAATATTCCACACATTATATTATGGTATGATGAGTATCTTTATATTTTAATAAAAAATATGTAGTATTATATTGTAATTTATTTATTCAACTGCCATTCGCGCGTCGATGTTCCGCATTACGGTTTCAAATACCTCGTCCGTATCGCCACCCTGTTTATGAAGCTTATCGAACGCATCATTCAGTTCTTTCTCCATGCCGGCTATTTGGTCAAGTAGTGCCTGATACTTCACACCGCGTTCGTTAATCTGAATCCGCGTGGGATTTTCTTGAGCAATCAGATCAATGCGCTCTTCAAGTGAGATATTTCCGTGACTAAAATCGTGACGAATACGGGCTAATGTGATTTCAGATTGTTTAATCATCTGAACCAATTCCAATCTTTCGGTTTCGGCATTTGCCTTCATCTGAACAAGAAGATCGCCAAGAGTTGAGAGCCATTGATGAATAATTGAATCCATTTTATAATACTATGTGGCTATGACTTTGTATCAATTTTTTATAAATGATATAAATCTATGGAATTTTATAATATAATGGATAATATACTGATTAGGAATTATATAAAATAATAATATTAGCACAAAAGGAAATGAATAGAAGAATGATTTTGTTTATGGAGACAAATACATCTACTGATACATCCGTAGAGACGGCGTAGAGACGGCGTAGAGACGGCGTAGAGACGGCGTAGAGACGGCGTAGAGACGGCGTAGAGACACCTGACGGCGTAGAGACACCTGACGGCGTAGAGACACCTGACGGCGTAGAGACACCTGACGGCGTAGAGACACCTGACGGCGTAGAGACATCCGAGAACGAGTCCGTGTCGACACTATCCTTTGATGTGTCTCTATATTCAGATCCACAATTAGTCTAGTCTCATCCATACTATTGGATGCGTGGCGTTCGAAGACCTCTTCAATGGAGGTATCTAAACATGATAGCTCATCGTTAGACCGGTCTGGTTCTACATTATGTGGTGGCGTCATAAGAACATCACAGGATAGGGTTATTGCCAAAACTATCGATTTACATAAAATTGATTACATGTCAGAGAGTGACCAAGATAGAATATAATACGAAAACATGCCACGTCAAACAAGAAGCAAACAAAAGAGTCAATATATGCGCCTAGCAAATAAGAAATTAACTGTTTTACCACCCCTAAGCAGTCTCGATATTGTGTGTTTAGATTGCTCTCATAATATGTTAGTAGGTAAACTGCCTACGCTACCCAATACATTGCGTGAATTAAACTGTTCGTATAATAACTTGGATGAACTTCCTTCTCTTGAAAAGATTATTCTTAAAAAGTTACTGTGTTCAGATAATCAACTTACTATTCTGCCTCAGGTTAACAATTTCACACTTACGGAATTAGACTGTTCTGATAATTTATTGTGCAGTATCCCAAGCGAGTATGTTGAAAATTTGACTTATTTGTGTTGTGCCAATAATAAGTTGACCGAACTACCTAATGATATTGAGCATTCAACAAATCTGGAAGAGCTTTATTGCTATAATAATAAACTTACGAAGTTGCCTATTTTACCCGATACATTATTGGAACTTCACTGCCAACATAACTTACTTACCATACTGCCTCCTATATTTAATTCTGATCTTGAAGTTGTTGACTGCTCACATAATCAACTTACAAAGTTGCCTATCATACGTATGAAATCCTGTTTGAAAAAGTTTAATGCGTCACACAATTGTATCACTCGGATCGAAGTTCTAAATAAAAAGATTAAATGGTCTATTGGAAATAATCCAATTAAAATGGATTGTCTGTTACATAATAAGCATTTGGTAAGGTATAGGGAGATTCGGTCGTTAAATCTTGTGGAAAAACACCCTTTGAGAAAATGCGTGCCAGTTACATTTGATTTAGGTCAATATGTCAAGTCGTTCTTATGGCTTAGCAGTTCTGAAATGCGAGTTGAAGGTATCATTAACCCGTGTCGTGAAGTAAAGATTACACTTGAATACCAAAATTCAGTAAATAAGAAGATGTTAGCAATATTAATTGAATGGCTTGCTGATATTACAGTTAAGTTTAAATACCCTGTACATTATTTAGTTCTTGCTTGTTATTTATTACAATATATTTTACAAGTCCGCCCTAATACAACCACACAGAAGCTTCAACTGGCTGGTATGTGTGCTGCATATTATGCTGGACTATTTGAACACTGGTATTTAGATACACATGCTGATTCAATAATAAACTACATGCATATAGTTTGTGATTCTGCTTACCTAGAGTACGAAATTTATAATTATATGAATGATTTTAATATAAAACAATTGTGTAGCAATCTGACATTTGACATTCAGTTTAGGTTCAATCTTTATGAGTTTGATGACGTTGATGATAAAATAAAAGGTCTGTCTGACGCAATAATGAAAGTAATTATAGACTAAATATGATAATGGTATGGGAGGGTTAGAAATAGCATATATTTTTTATTAAACATAAAATTGATGACAATTTGTTGGGGAGTGTAGATATCATCATGGATACAACTGACAAAGATAACCTGATTATGCGTCTTCAAAAACAACTTGAACGACAGCAAGCAGAGACAAATGAACTCAATCGTAAATATAGAGAGCTGGCCGAAGAAGTTCGGTTCGTTAAACAAATTGTAAAAGTAAATAATAAAAAAAATAAAGATACAGATGGGTTTTGTGTTGCCGAAGTTAAGTGTGACTACTATAGCACTCGTCCTCAAAAGGTGTTCCAAAGAATTGGACGACGTATCAGTAAACAATATGACGACAAGTAATGCGGGGTGATAAATATAGAGAGAATATATTTTTTATTTTTGTTTTTATTCTTGTTTTTATTTTTGTTTTTATTCTTGTTTTTATTCTTGTTTTTATTCTTGTTTTTATTCTTGTTTTTATTCTTGATTTTATTCTTGATTTTATTTTTGATTGTACATTTATTAAAAATGATTATATATACGCTTATGTTCGACACACCAATGGCTCTTCAATCTGTATCAATCGACCCTGAACTTGAAATTACACGCATTAATCGTGTACATTTTCAACAAGTTTAATTTGATAAGGCTCATAACCAACAGGGATACTTTTTTATCATCAGTGTATGGGGCGACCTGTTGATTATGCTAGATCCGTCGCTCGCCGTTGCCTATAAGAACAGATTTCCAGATGTCCCATATGGCTACAAAGACATCACGTGTCAGGGCTATCTTAATATGGTTGAATTACTTATTGATATACTGGTAAACAATCCATTGCGTATAGCACAGACTACCAATTTCTAGACGATATATTTAGGATTCAATTAAAATGGCTACCTATTGACGTAGTTGAATCAAATGCGTGGAGCTACGTAAAGTTAATCGATAATGGTGACTGGCCATTGGATATTAATTATGAAAAAGTAGAGCTATTTCATTTAAAAAAACAGAATGAGTCACAACGTAATGATGTTCTTAAGGCATTTAATATTATTCAGTCAGTATTACAGTCTTGTGATGACCCAATACCCATTGCCTTGGGGCTATTATCACATTTGTCTCATAGTGACGATATCCATTCTAATTTACGAGAGATGATTGACGTGGCTACTTTACTACCTAATATTGGAACGGAGTTTGAAGAGGCACGTTTAAGATTCAATGAATATAAGATAAAATAAATAATTTAGTAGGTACAACCTATAAAAAATATAATGTATGTTGTTTTTATTATTTTAACGAATTAAATCTGTCGCGAGCCTTACCATACGTATCACCCGTTCCGGGCAACAACGAGGCTAATTCGTTTGCTTCCTTTACCTGTGCGTGAATGTCAATACCATCTGTAATAACTAGGGGATTAAATAATCCTACAAGTGAGGGTAATGGGTCTTCTTCCGTCTGTAAAATTGTTGTCATTTTTGTAAACAGGTTGTATAGTTGGATTACTTCTTGGTCATGCTGTTTTTTTAACTTATATAGTTCTAATTTAAATTCATCTAAGTATATTATATTATTACCTACACCTACATAGGTCTGGTCACAATCATCACGACTGTCTGATTCATATATCCAGGATTCTGAATCATATATATCCTGATTTATCCATATAAGCGTCACGTTATGTAATGTATCGTCGTCTCCTAATATTTTACCTGTGATCATATCTATAAATATATTTACAATTGCGGGGTATATCGCACTTGTGTGCCTATATTCGTACATTTTGTCGGTGGCATATTCGGGGTAATGTTCTTGGATTAGTGTAATCATTTGTGGAGTTAAATCATACCGACCATTATGATCCACGATTATATATTTTCCTCTATTTGAATCGGCAAATGCTTTATCAAACTCATATTGTTGAACATCTATTTGTTCAGGTGTAATAAACGGGGTGTCTACTTGAAGAGCCATAAAAAATACGTCACTATAAATCTTATCAATTTTTATAAATTGTTCATATCGTAATTAAATTCCATTAGATATCTTTCAAACCGTCTGGGATGATACACGGTTGCTATCAGTTCTTCTTTAAATACATTGGTTGTCTCAGTCATGCGTTTATAATCGTATGTAAAGATAGATGAGTTAAGAGACAACCGATCCCAATTTAATTTGTCTCGATTTTCTTGTAATAATTCTATTGCATTCGGGTTACGTGATAACCGCCACCAATTTATTTTATTTTGATTTTCTCGTAACAATTCAATTGCGTTTGGGTTATATGATAAATAACACCAAAATATTTTATCTTGATTTTCTCGTAATAATTCCATTGCGTTTGGGTTACAAGTCAACGCACACCAAAATATTTTATCTTGATTTTCTCGTAATAATTCAATTGCGTTTGGGTTACGAGACAACATCCACCAATTTATTTTATCTTGATTTTCTTGTAATAATTCAATTGCGTTTGGGTTACCAGACAACATATCCCATTTTATTTTATCTTGATTTTCTCGTAACAATTCAATTGCGTTTGGGTTAGATGATAAATACATCCAATTTATTTTATCTTGATTTTCTCGTAATAATTCCATTGCGTTTGGGTTTTCAGACAAATACCGCCAATTTATTTTATCTTGGTTTTCTCGTAACAATTCAATTGCGTTTGGGTTGCTAGACAAACAAACCAAATTTATTTTATCTTGATTTTCTTGTAACAATTCAATTGCGTTTGGGTTTCTAGACAACTCACACCAGTCTATTTTATCTTGATTTTCTTGTAACAATTCAATTGCGTTTGGGTTACTAGACAAATAAACCCAATCTAACTTATTTACATCTACCCAATCACGTAGTTTCATCATTTTTAATAAAATAAGTTACTATAATTTATTAATAAATCTAATCAATTTTTATAAATTGTTCATATCGTAATTAAATTCCATAAGATATCTTTCAAACCGTCTTGGATGAAACACTGTGGCTATCAGTTCTTCTTTAAATACATTGGTTGTCTCAGTCATGCGTTTATAATCGTATGTAAAAATAGATGGGTTAAGAGACAACCGTTCCCAATTTAATTTGTCTCGATTTTCTTGTAATAATTCTATTGTATTCGGGTTACGGGATAACTGCCACCAATTTATTTTATTTTGATTTTCTCGTAATAATTCAATTGCGTTTGGGTTAAATGATAAATAACACCAAACTATTTTATCTTGATTTTCTTGTAACAATTCAATTGCGTCTAGATTACAAGACAACGCCCACCAAAATATTTTATCTTGATTTTCTCGTAACAATTCAATTGCGTTTGGGTTACGAGACAACATAGACCAATTTATTTTATCTTGATTTTCTCGTAATAATTCAATTGCGTTTGGGTTACCAGACAACATATCCCATTCTATTTTATCTTGATTTTCTCGTAACAATTCAATTGCGTTTGGGTTAGATGATAAATAACACCAAAATATTTTATCTTGATTTTCTCGTAATAATTCCATTGCGTTTGGATTACTAGATAACGTAAACCAAACTATTTTATCTTGATTTTCTCGTAATAATTCAATTGCGTTTGGGTTGCTAGACAAACAAACCCAATTTATTTTATCTTGATTTTCTTGTAACAATTCAATTGCGTTTGGGTTTCTAGACAACTCACACCAGTATATTTTATCTTGATTTTCTCGTAACAATTCAATTGCGTTTGGGTTACGAGACAACATAGGCCAATCTATTTTGTCTTGATTTTCTCGTAACAATTCTATTGCGTTTGGGTTACAAGACAAATAAACCCAATCTAACTTATTTACATATACCCAATCACGTAGTTTCATTATTGTTATTAATAAAAATATAAATTTAATCAATTTTTATAAATAGTTTTATCGAACCCAAAATCCATTCACCATAAACTGACGGAACTAGACTGTGTCGATAACCTAATGGCGTCACTTAACGTATTTTACATAAAGCGACTAACATATCTTAGTTGCTCAAATAAATTACTTTTTGTTTTACCACGGTTATCGCGTACTCTAATAGAGCGAGCTATATTGTTATTCGAATCAACTTACCGAAGCTACCCAACAGGTTAGAAGTATTGCCTATCATTGTCAAGATAATAAGTTAGAATTATTGCCTATCATTGTGTATACACGCCTCGAAACGATTGACTGTGGTAAAATATACCGTGATGCCATACATCTATGCCATTAATGTTAAACACAGATATATTTTAAAAAATTGACCAGATGTATTTTATAGCCAATATGTAATGGAGTCAAAAACAACCGAGGAACTTATGGAACAAATGCAATCTATCCAGAATGAAATTAATAAACGTAATGATATCGCGAAGCCATCCGCTAATAAATATAGACTCATTAAAGAGGTCATTAATCCGTTGCCTTATAAGCTATGGTATGTTCCTGCTAACCTTAGCGATGACATTAATGACTATGTTATAGATAAACCGTTCGCCCAAAAAGAAGTGTTGTTGTGTGGCGAGACAAAGTGTCGACGTAGTGTTCAACCTGACCATATTGGTGCCGAGAGGACGTCCGTTTTAAAATGGGCAACAGATGAGGATGCTGGAGAAGACGTCGAGTCACATATCAAACATTATGTTGATGACCAGAAAAGGAAGTCACGGAAGCGTTATTCTTGAATGAATTTGTCTCGTATATTTTTTTATTAACATATAAAAAATTAATAATATTTTATCGGTATCACAATAACAATACATATTAAATGACCACGGAAACTGATATGGTTAATGATTGTGCTGAGGTTAAATTGGCTCCTTTATTGCCCAGAGTAGGTGCGGAATATAAACAGGCTATTGAACGGTTCGATGAGACAAAATTGATAAATATTTTTTGCATGACCAAGGTATGGCGACTAATAAAGTGAACGCATTCGACAATACAAAAACATCTATTTTATTTATTACAACCATTCGCAATAGGGTATTCACAGATAAAGAGATTGACACTAGTGTTATCCCAGATATGCTATGTGTTCTTAAAACTTATTCGTTCAATAAACAGGCTGTGTTAAGTAAAAAAGAAGAAGAAATAGATGACTTATTCGGTTTCAGTGCGGTTATTGACCTGCGAACACCAGGTGAACCAGTCGGTAATTTTATCGTGTCTCAATTAATTAGGGCACTCGAATATATGAACGAGGGTTGGTCTGTGAATTTAGCCGTGGCAGCAACCGTATTTGCCACAGTATTAATTGATATTTTAACTAAAAACGACGTGTATAAAGATAATGTATCCTATATTTGCTCTAAATACCAAATATTAACGTCCATTAAACTTAATATTCTTGATGTCTCAACTAAACGAGGGGCTCATGTAATTATCGAAGATAACGAAGATGACGAAGATGGAACTAGCTATTTTGAAAATGCAGACGATACTGCTTTGGTCCTTAAAGATATTGGTATTGATGATGAGGGTGTAGATATGATGCGAGATTCTGTTAGTAAATACGACATGGACACACACGTCGTCATGTGTCGTATTTTTGAAGACCATACAAAATATTATATCCACGTGCTTACACATGAGTTATGGTAGCTTAGAAATAAGTATTTTAATAAAATTGATAACATATTTTTTATCAATACTGTCACAATGGGTTCATTTCTATCATCCGCACGTTTTATTTGGGTGTATTACACCCCATTTGGTTGCTGTATGCAATATACCAAAGTAGAAATAGAAACGGCAACTAACCAAGCATTGTGTGAGGTATTACAGGTTAAACCATCTGTTGCTATGAAATATATTACTATAGACCGTATTATTAAAGAACAAACTAAACCTCTCAGTAACGACGAGGGAACATATATCACCATAAAAAATGGAGATAATGTGACTACTTTATTCATGACACGTGACCAATTTAAACATCAAATACCACAATATACCCACACCGTTACTCTTATGAACCAATGTAATTTTAAAACACATATTATTATAACTACCGTTTATGCGCATTCTAGTGGACAAGGCGTAAATATTAACGCAGAAATACATGATAAACCACAACACGGTGTAAATCCTATACTCGACACGCGCACTATTCCACCGCCACCTCGCCGTCGCCATCGTCTTTCATAAAATTGATGTCTGTGTTTATTGTATATTTTTTATGGATAAATATACATCTTTGCTTGTCAATAAAAAATTTAAAAATAAACAAAATAGTAAAAGAGTTCATACCAATGTACGCAGTGGAGTGCGTAACAGAATAAAAATACATAATCAAACATATCATATATATCATACTGTTGCGTATGGACATGGATTACTATATGACCACCAGGTTGAACCCAGTGTATACGCATTAAGAAAACGCCGTGTATAAATCGTTACGGGAATACTATTTATCTTTAAAATTGATGTCATTCTTAACGTTACTCAGGTATGGCTCTTCAATCTGTTTCCATCGGTAAGCGTGAAGTGCGTGATGAACGGGTTTCACTTCAACAAATTGAATTTGATAAAGCATATGGACAGCAAGGATACTATGTTATTATTGCCTGGAGTGGTCCGTTTGATTGTGTTGACCCGTTTATTAATAAACTTTATGCTGACACTTATCCTGGAAGCGTATATTCACACGAGGATATTACTAGCGAAGGTTATTTAAATATGGTTCAACTGATTATGTCTTATTTTACAGGTGAACGTGTGGCATCACATAAGGACAACTATCTTTACTATATGAGTTTAAAATGGTTACCTATCGAGGTGATCGAATCGAATGCGTGGGTATATGATAGATTTACGGAGGACGACCCGTGTCCTATTAATATTAATTATGAAAAAGCGGAACTGTTTCAATTGAAAAAGCAGTTGCGTGAAACGGCTGAACATTTGCGGACCATACTGCGGGACGGTGGTGGCGACCCGTTACCACTCGCAGAGGGGCTTTTACAACAAATAGCAGAATACTAAAAACTATAAAATTGATGACATATTTTTTAATGACCTAGGTATGGCTCTTCAAGCAGTAACGATTTATAGTTCATGTGTATATCCTCATTTAGTATATGCTAACGAAGACGAAGACGACGCAGAAAGAGTTGAACTACAGCAAGAACAATTTGATAAAGCGCTTGGTCAACAGGGATATTATGTAATCGTCAGCCGTTGGGGCGACCCATACATAAACGAGGATGAGGCCCTTAGATGTTTGTACGCACAAACCTATCCAAAATGTGATGCATATTCTCATAAAGACATCACGAGTGAATGTTATTTAAATATGGTTAATCTATTGCAAGACATATATACAGGTAAATTATCACCAAAAATGGAAACGAATGACCTTTATAACCACCAGTTAAAATGGTTGCCTATCGAGGTGGTTGAATCAAATGCGTGGAGTTATACAGGTAACCCATACGCAGAACCATGGTCATTATGTATTAACCATGAACAGGTTGAACTACGACTATTAAAAAAATATATATGTAAAACCGCTGAACATTTGCGCACCATTTTGCAGACGGATGACCCATTTTCATCCATGGTTGGACTACTCAACCCATTACTACAATTGTCTGCTGGCGATGACGTTGGGGAGGTGCTTAAAGAGGTGGTTGAACTGGCGCCACTTGTGCCAGGGGTCGGTGCGGAATATAAACAGGCTCTCGAACGGTTCGAGGAGACAAAATAATAAAATTGATGGCATATCTTTTAATGACCTAGGTATGGCTCTTCAAGCAATTTCCTTTAAAAAACTACATGACGCATTCAGTATGGATGATTATATGGAGATTGACCTTCGTAGAAAGGCTCTTCAGCAAACCGAATTCGATAAGGCTCATAATCAACAGGGATACTATGTTATTCTATTCTTTTGGAATTCACCATATAATAACGTGGGCACATATATCTTAGACTTATACCATCAAGCCTATCCAGATTCTACGTATTCGCATAAGGATATCACTAGTGATAGTTATTTGAAAATGGTTCGATTACTTATTCATATTTACACTGACGTAAGCGATCCATATATTAAATTAGACTGTCGTGATCATATCCTTTTAAAGTGGTTGCCTATTAATGTAGTCGAATCGAACGCATGGAAATATATCGATAGATGTGGTGACGGCTTTGACTATGACCCGTGGCAACTTGACATCAACTACGAAAAAGTTGAACTTATTCAATTAAAAAAACAAATGGCTCTTGAACATAGTCATTTTCGTAAAACAGCCGAACATTTGCGTTCCATTCTGCGGACTGATGGCGACAACTCGTTGTCTCTTATGGTGGGGCTACTCAACCCATTGCTACACATGACAGATGACAACGATGACGTTGGTGAGGTGCTTAAAGAGGTGGTTGAAATGGCGTCGCTGTTGCCTGGGGTCGGTGCGGAATATAAACAGGCTCTCGAACGGTTCGATGAGACAAAATAATTTTTATTGTAGGGGCATTACTCTATAATAAAAATATAGCCGTATGGGGACGTTACATCATATAGTCGTATGGGGGGGGCATTACCCCACTATAGTCGCGTGGGAGAGCATTACCCCACTATAATCATCGCCATGATTGATGTGTGTATGTGTTCGATCCATTGTGTTTTTGTTAATACATCTTTGTCCCATACTTCGATGTTTAGTTGAGGTACATATTGAGATGCTTTGCATACCTTTTTCATTTTTTTAAGATACTGTTCGATTTCGGTTAATGAATACGCCTGGTTGCATATATAATTCATTTGGGACACGCGATTTTGTAATTGGAATCCATCTAATATGCCTCCATAATACGCCGCACATAAACCGGCAAGCTGAAGCGTGTTTAGTGCCATCGTAGGATGAACATGTAAAATGCGTCGCAACATGTACGTGGTTTTTATTAGCTTCTCAAAAGGTTCGGTGTATTTAACCGACACCTCAGCCAGCCACTCCATTAATATATGGATATGTCGTTCCTTAATAAACAAAAGATAGTCCGACATCATAATTATAGGGGATGGGTGCGGTGGGTTTTTATCTACACCATCAAGCCAAAAGAATGACTCAATATATTGTCTTATGGCAAACGTAACGGGAATTCGTTTGCGAAATGGATATTTTTCAACCAAGTGTAAGGAATGTATGTCTTTGAATTCCATAAGATGTTTATTTTGTAATATATGTTCTAGGTAGATAGGATTATGACCTAGAGACCAGCTGATATTTTTACTCAGTTTATCAATATGGGTAATCTGGTTATGAGACGCGTCAAACGTTTTTATATTGTTACATATGGGCAACTCAATGAGTTTATTATGAGAACAATCCACGGTGTCTAATTTGGTTAAATAAATGCTGGGTAGTCGGGTAATCTGGTTATCTTGACAGTGAAGCACCTCAAGTGTTAGTGGCAACACAGGCAACCTCGTCAGTTGGTTATTGTAACAATAAAGTTCGCACAGTGGAGACTTTTCTAGTTCGATAGGCAATTCAGTAAGCTTATTATTCGCGCAACACAGATACGTTACGTTTCGCACATAATGTCCGTCAGTAATAGAGATTAGCTGATTATCGGAGCAATCCAGCCAATCAATACCAGTACCCGGCATCAACTTAGGCAATTCGGACAACTGATTATCAGAACATAACAATTGTGTTACCAAATGACCTAAGGGCGGTATCGCGGTAAGCTTATTATACGAACAGTTCAATGTCCGTAACTTGGCGGGCAACGCGGGTAATTCAATAAGCATATTATACGAACAATTCAAGTGTAACAGATTGTCATATAAGGTCGGTAATATGGTAAGCTGTTTTTTAGATAACTTTACTGTTGTTTTTTTAGACATTTTATTAATCGTTTATTAATCGTTTGTCTACACGAAACGTTATCAATTTTATTTTATATAAAAAATATTTTATCTTAAGTGTTTTTTTTCATAAGTTCCTTTTCCAATTGAGCAATGCTAATGGACTGGACATCGATTAGTTCTTTCTGTTTTGCTATGAGTTCACGACCGTTGTCTCGTTGTTTCATCAACGCTATATATGCTAATATATGTTCATATAATGCCACACATAAATTATACTTTGGATATAGTAATAAATGTTCGATAACAAACCCTTTAGTATGACCATCTTTCACCATAGAATATGCTGACGGATTTTCAACCACGGGTTTTTTGGTAAAGATTGACATTAGTGTGTTCATTGTTGGCATGTGTGGTTGTAGATAACATTATAAATTTTTTATAAAAAAATATTTTTTGTGTGTGTTTTTATTTTGTTTTATTAAATCTCTCCAAGGCCTCCTTGAACTCCGATCCCACATCCGGTAGCAACGAGGCCAAGTCTATTGTCTCTTGGAACTTCGAGACAACATCATCCTCCGGAGACATATTGATCAATGGGTTCAATAGCCCCACCGTGAGAGAAAGTTGGTCGTCGCTTGGGTGTTGTAGTATGGTATTCACAAGTGCAAACGTATCACGAATGTGTGTGTTAAGGGATTCATATTTTTGTTTCAGTTTATATAGTTCTACCTTATCTTGGTTGATATTCAAAGACCAGGGTTTAAATAGATCGAATGACCAAGTAAAATTAGGTGTGTTATCTTGTTCGTCATAAGACCATGCCTTTGCTTCAACGACATCCATCGGTAGCCATCTCAATAACACGTGGTATATTACATCGGGCGTTGAGTCTCCCGGAAATGTATATTTACCTGTATATACATCGATAAACAGTTGAACCATATTCATATAACTCTGACACGTAATGTCATTTGGATTATATACCGACCCTGGGTATTTTTGTTTGTAAGCGATATCTATTTCGTAATCAGACAGTATATATTTATGTCCCCAGTAGTCAACTATAATATAGTATCCTTGTTGACCGTGTGCTTTGTCAAATTCAGCCTGTTGAAGTGCACGTCGCTTTGTGTTGCTATACACGACCATAGTTTCGTTGTGAAGTTCGACAGATTGTAGAGACATTGGTAGAGACATTGGTAGAGACATTGATGTTTTATGCTTATGGTGGCGGGGTGGAGTCAGGTCAATTTTATGTTATTCTTAAATATACTCACATTTATCAACAGATGAAGCCACATGACGATTGGATAATGGAGTGTGTAATGCTATTGGATAATGGAGTGTATAATGGAGTGTATAATGGAGTGTATAATGCTATTGGATAATTGAGTGTATAATGGAGTGTGTTATGGAGTGTATAATGCTATTGGATAATTGAGTGTATAATGGAGTGTGTAATGGAGTGTATAATGGAGTGTGTAATGGAGAGTATAATGGAGTGTGTAATGCTATTGGATAACAGAGTGTAATGCTATTGGATAATGGAGTGTATAATGCGATTGGATAATGGAGTATGTAATGCTATTGGATAATGGAGTGTAATGCTATTGGATAATGGAGTATGTAATGCTATTGGATAATGGAGTGTAATGCTATTGGATAATGGAGTGTAATGGAGTGTATAATGCGATTGGATACTGTTGAAGATACAGTGAAATCTACACTATACCATCTATTTACACACCATTACATCTACATTACACACCATTACACTCCAATATTACGCTACCATACCACACCCCCCATCTACACTACCTACTGTCCCTATTAGGCTATCAAGAAATGAGTCATAAAAACCAGAAATGAGTAATAAAAATAAGAAATGAGTAATAAAAATAAGAAATGAGTAATAAAAATAAGAAATGAGTATCAAAACCCAGATATGAGTGTATTATGCTATCCTTATATTAAAATACTTATTTGTCTCTTATTAAAATACTTATTTGTCTATTATTAAAATACTTATTTGTCTATTATTAAAATACGTATTTGTCTATTATTAAAATACTTATTTGTCTATTATTAAAATACGTATTTGTTTCAATAATACAGTGACGACACTGTTACCATTTTGGTCTCTTTATTATCTAACCAATACTTTACTGTGTCTAATAATTTATTTAACCTTTCATTCCATTCCTTTATTTTACTCTGTTTAATTACACAATGTCCTGTTTTATTAGTTGACCAACAAGATGTTATTTTAGTTCCATTAGGATGAGTATATGCGTCTGGATTAAACCGAATAAATATAACCGGACGATGACCTAAATCTTGAGACAATTCCATCATACGTTTATGCTCACATGTACTATCATAGTCAGCATGTTGATTCTCGTCAATCTCAATAATTAATACCTGATGTCCAATGTCTAACATCATATCAGGACGTCTTTTTGAACATCCACATTTAATTATTTTATCACATACCCATTCTACTGACGGGACAGACTCCTTTATAAAGTCAACTACAGATAATTCTTTTATTTTATAATTGCGGTATGGCGACTTGTCTGGAAATAAATGTTTATAACAATACGCACAATATCCACCATATTTTATTTCGTTCCTTTTATTTACTATTGTATCACACCAATCACTTTTACACATTTTATGACTAACCAGGACCATTCCATGTAACGAATGTTTACTACAATATAAAGCAGATTTTATATTTTTATAATTATAGGATGGATATATATCACAATCTTCATACATACATCGTTTACTTTGTACCATTTCAGGTAGTTTATGGGCACCACAATATAATCCTTTTTTTTCATTTTTATAATTATATGCTGAACGTGCAACACATCCTTCATATACACAGTGTATATACGTCACGTTAACCATTTCAGGTAACGCATGTGTCTTACAATATATTGGGGTTTTTTTATTTTTATAATTAAATGATGGACATTTATTACATCCTTCTTGTGTGCACTTTTTATGTTTAACATCACACATTCCATCTAACGAATGCTCCTTACAATATATTGGTTTTTTTTTAGTTTCATAATTATGTGATGGATTTTTCATACATCCTTCTTGTATGCACTTTTTATGTTTAACATTATGCATTCCATCTAACGAATGCTCCCTACAATATATTGGTTTCGTTTGAGTTTCATAATTATGTGATGAGTGTTTCACACATCCTTCTTGTAAGCATATTCTACCCATAATATTAATCATACCATCTAATGGATGTTCATAACAATATAATCCTTTTTTTTCATTTTTATAATTATATGCTGGACGTGCAACGCATCCTTCGTATACACAGTGTATATACGTCACGTTAACCATTTCAGGTAACGCATGTGTCTTACAATATATTGGGTTTTTTTTATTTTTATAATTTAATGATGGATATTTATTACATCCTTCTTGTGTGCACTTTTTATGTTTAACATCACACATTCCATCTAACGAATGCTCCTTACAATATATTGGTTTTTTTTTAGTTTCATAATTATGCGATGGATTTTTCATACATCCTTCTTGTGTGCACTTTTTATATTTAACATCACGCATTCCATCTAACGAATGCTCCCTACAATATATTGGTTTCGTTTGAGTTTCATAATTATGTGATGAGTGTTTCACACATCCTTCTTGTAAGCATATTCTACCCATAATATTAATCATACCTTCTAATGGATGTTCACAACAATATAATCCTTTTTTTTCATTTTTATAATTATATGCTGGATATTTTTTACATCCTTCTTGTAAACACATTATTATAGCTAATGTCCCATTCACAGTATCAATTTTACACTTTTTAATATACTTATTTGTCTCATAGAATTTATTTAAGATAGTTCAACACAAGTATTTGTCTCTTATTTTTTTTTCAAGAGTTGTCCAAGAAATCTAAGATATTTTTTATAGATATTTTTTTGAGAATGAATTTGTACTACCATTCCCTCCCTCCCGGCCATCTTATTTTATTTTTTTTATTCAACAAACATTATTCATTTTTATTGAATATTACTGTAACAATTATTCATTTTGAATATACCATTTTACATTATATATAGTAACAATAATTTACCGAATAATAAAAACGAATAATTGAATAAAAAACGAATATTATAGTAACAATATATTCGTTTTTCTAAAAAATAATTGTTATGTATATTCAAGCGATATATATACATATCCATATAATATACAATAATAGTAATTAATATCACATACAATTAAACTACAATGGTAATAAAATAAATATTCGTTTTTTTATTATTTACACTATATATAGATTTACAACAACGAAAAAACCACGAAAAACAACGAATTTTATACCAAAAAACCACGAAAAAACCACGAAAAACAATGAATTTATTCGTTTATATGTGAATAAATTTGTCTCATCGAATATATTTTAAGATAGTTCACTTGAGAGCTTCTATTTTTTTTCAAGAGTTGTCCAAGAAATCTAAGATATTTTTTATAGATATTTTTTTTGAGAATGAATTTGTACTACCATTCCCTCCCTCCCTGCCATCTGATTTTATTTTTTTTTATTCAACAAACATTATTCATTTTTATTGAATATTACCGTAACAATTATTCATTTTGAATATACAATTTACATTATATATAGTAACAATATATTACCGAATAATAAAAACGAATAATTGAATAAAAAATGAATATTATAGTAACAATATATTCGTTTTCTAAAAAAATAATTGTTATGTATATTCAAGCAATACTTATACATATTCATATAATATTCAATATTATATATAATAGTAATTAATATCATATACAATTAAACTAAATTGGTAATAAAATAAATATTCGTTTTTTATATATCTACACTACATATAGATTTACCAACCACGAAAAAACCACGAAAAACAACGAATTTTATACCAAAAAACCACGAAAAAACCACGAAAAAACCACGAAAAACAATGAATTTATTCGTTTATATGTGAATAAATTTGTCTCATAGAATATATTTTAAGATAGTTCACTTGAGAGCTTCTATTTTTTCAAGAGCTGTCCAAGAAATCTAATATATTTTTTTATAGATATTTTTTTTTGAGAATGAATTTGTACTACCATTCCCTCCCTCCCTGCCATCTGATTTTATTTTTTTTTATTCAACAAACATTATTCATTTTTATTGAATATTACCATAACAATTATTCATTTTGAATATACACTTTTACATTATATACAGTAACAATAATTTATCGAATAATAAAAACGAATAATTGAATAAAAAACGAATATTATAGTAACAATATATTCGCTTTTCTAAAAATTAATTGTTATGTATATTCAAGCAATACTTATATATATTCATTTTATATCGAATATTTTATGTATTATTAATTATTAATATATACAATTAAACTATAATGGTAATAAAATAAATATTCGTTTTTTATTATTTATACTATATATCTGTTTTATAACAATCATTTTACAATCATTTTTAATCATTTTTTAATCATTTTTTAATCATTTTTTAATCATTTTTAATCATTTTACAATCATTTTTAATCATTTTTAATCATTTTTTAATCATTTACAAATATGCTCTGCAACAAATAGTTCAACACAAGTATTTGTCTCTTATTTTTTTCAAGAGTTGTCCAAGAAATCTAAGATATTTTTCAAGAGTTGTCTAAGAAATCTAAGATATTTTTTTATAGATATTTTTTTGAGAATGAATTTGTACTACCATTCCCTCCCTCCCCTCCATCTGATTTTATTTTTTTTTTATTCAATAAACATTATTCATTTTTATTGAATATTACCGTAACAATTATTCATTTTGAATATACACGTTTACATTAAATACAGTAACAATAATTTACCGAATAATAAAAACGAATAATTGAATAAAAAACGAATATTATAGTAACAATATATTCGTTTTTCTAAAAAATAATTGTTATGTATATTCAAGCAATACTTATACATATTCATTTTATATCGAATATTTTGTGTATTATTATTTATTAATCTATTCAATTAAACTATAATGGTAATAAAATACTTATTCGTTTTTTTTAAATATTTACACTATATATAGATTTACAACCATCATTTTTTAATCATTTTTAAATCATTTTTAATCATTTTTTAATCATTTTTAAATCATTTTTAATCATTTTTTAATCATTTTTCATCATTTACAAATATACTCCGCAACATATAGTTCAACACAAGTATTTGTCTCTTATTTTTTTCAAGAGTTGTATAAGAAATCTAAGATATTTTTTTATAGATATTTTTTTATAGATATTTTTTTATAGATATTTTTTTATAGATATTTTTTTGAGAATGAATTTGTACTATCATTCCCTCCCTCCCCGCCATCTGATTTTATTTTTTTTTATTCAATAAACATTATTCATTTTTATTGAATATTACCGTAACAATTATTCATTTTGAATATACACGTTTACATTAAATACAGTAACAATAATTTATCGAATAATAAAAACGAATAATTGAATAAAAAACGAATAAATTTAAACACATATAACATAATATATCATGTATGAATGCAATGTATGTAATTATTCAAATAATTTAAAATCAAACTATAATAGACACAATTTATCTAAAAGACACATTAAAAATATGAAATCTCATATAGATACCATCAACCAAACTACAACGGATACTGATTCATTAGGAACAACCAATTTACAATCAAAAAACTATCATACGACCACCAAAAATCCACCATTAATTAAAAATCAATATATGTGTGAGTACTGTAACAAATCGTTTAAACAAAAAAATTCCGTGTATAGACACATTAAATATTCTTGTAAAGAAAATAAAGATGAGGATCTGAGAGAATTGGTACGTCTGTTAAATCTGCAGCTTGAACAACAGAAGGTAGCGACAGAAAAAAAAGATAAACAACTAGAACAACAGAAGGTAGCGACAGAAAAAAAAGATAAACAACTGGACCAACAGATAAAGATCCAACAAAAAAAAGACAAACAGCTTGAAAACCAACAAAAACAAATAGATAAACTTATGGATAAATTACAAGTGCCTCAGATTACAAATAACACAATGAATAACAACATACAGAATAATTATGTTAGACTGTCGTTACAGAATACGGATGTGTCTCACTTAACCAATGACGATTATGCCCGCGCCATTAATAATGTATTGATGTGTGTAAAAACCTTTATAGGGATAGTTCACCTTGATCCAGATCATCCCGAAAATATGAATATATATATCTCGAACCTTAAGGATAAATACATCATGGTATACACAGGAGAAACATGGGAATTAAAAAATAGACAATATGAGATAGAGCATCTATATGATCACCATGAGATGTTATTAAGCGAGTGGTTAAACGAATATGGTACACGTGATTTAAAGGAACGTTTCGAAAGATATCTTGAACGCAAAAATGGAGCAATCAATATGATACAAGAAGAAATCAAGTTAATGTTATACAATAAGAGACATATGGTCGAAGCCATAAGTGAATAGTTTGTCTCTGATGATAGAGTGCAATCTGATACAGTGTAATCTACTATAGTATAATCTGCTGTGGTGTAATATAGTATAATCAGCCATAGTATGAAGACCCTATGTGATACCCTTATTCTTAAGTTTATTCACATTATAGGGTTAATCAAGAAATGAGTAATAAAAATAAGAAATGAGTAATAAAAAATAGCCTTCCAATCTATTCTTATTTTTATTTGTTTTTTCTTTAACAGCTCTCTATTACCTATTTGTATTAATAATGGTATACAAATCATGAATCATTTCGTTGGTAGTGTTATTAAGAACGACCGGTTCGGTTAAACTCACACAATATTCTTCAATAGCGGCCTTTGGTGTGTTACGGTCAATGACCCACAATTGTGTCCAACGCATTTCATTTAAAATGCGCAACATATAGATACAGTTTTGTCTGACCGGTTGATTTGTGTTAATCATTTGCGTCATTTCCTGAATGTTAGCATTACATATATCATTCAGATTACACACATGCTCTAACCATTCAGGGTATTGATTAGTGTTGTGAATAATTTCACCTAACACACTTAGACTTTCAGCCTCCTCGTGAAGGAAGTGTAGAAGTTGCCTTTGGATAGTAGATAGTTGTGTCATCGTATAACACTTATAATGTGTATTGTATGGATATCAATTTTATAAAAAACAGGTCTATAGGTTTTTCTTACCATGAGATAGCTTGGTTCAGCAGAGGGTGTATCTATGAGACACCATAGCATCTATGAGACACCGTAGCATCTATGAGACACCGTAGCATCTATGAGACACCGTAGCATCTATGAGACACCGTAGCATCTATGAGACACCGTAGCATCTATGAGACACATTATTCTTAAGTTTATTCACATACAGGGGCAATCAAGAAATGAGTAATAAAAATAAGAAATGAGTAATAAAAATAAGAAATGAGTAATAAAAAATAGCCTCCCAATCTATTCTTATTTTTATTTGTTTTTCTTTGACTAAATCCATTGTCTGCGTTGGTTGCCGCCTCATTCATATTGTCTCGGTTCGTTCTCTAACAATCGTTCTCTAATAATCGTTCTCTAATAATCGTTCTCTAACAACGAGGTCTGAACAAGGACAGCTCAATTTTATGTAGATTTACAAAAATATCCTATATGGTGGCTTGTTGATGTCTCCATATAAAAAACGTTTTTGTCTTTTTGTTTGTCTTTTTTTTCTTTTTGTTTGTTTTTTTGTTTGTCTTTTTTTTCTTTTTGTTTGTTTTTTTTGTTTGTCTTTTTGTTGTCTGAGTTATTTTGGATCATCAAGGACTCCGGCAGTTGTGTTGATGAGATGCTGTGTATCATAGAATTTGCTCATGGCTTCCTTCATTTCCACAGCCCGTTCTTCGGTGCGCCAGATGTCTCCGTCTTGTTCTCGGCGAGCTTCCTCGGTATGTGACGCAATAAGTGTATTCACTTCATCGCAAGCAGCAATGGCTCGTGTGATTATATTGTTATAATGTTGTTGTTCAACAGTATTGATCAGCAAGGCGTCTTGAAGATCTACCGGGCTACATTCTTCAGGCAGCTGGTTTATTTTGTCTTCGATACGCCATTGATGTGTTCGCGCTGTGGCAATTTTAGCCATAAAGTATTCGTTGAGCTGGTAGAACCATTCATTGATTTCAGATTGTCGTTCCATTTATGTGTTTGTTGTAGTCTTCTCTATATGAGACAAACGACCGAATGTAATCAATTTAATAAAAAACATTGTTTATTTGTTTTTCCTTTGTTTTTTCTTTGTTTATTTGTTTTTCCTTTGTTTTTTCTTTGTTTATTTGTTTTTCCTTTGTTTTTTCTTTGTTTATTTGTTTTTTAAGTTTAATTTACATATATAACTCCACTAGTTACATCCCATAGCGGTTGCCCAACAGAAGTTCTTACGCCAGTCGTGTGTATACAATCCGTCGGTATTGTATTCGGCGTCATCACATTCGGCATCATTGTATTCTGGGACATCAAACACTGGTTTTTCGACAACCTGGATGGGGCAACTCCAACCGTCGTCAGACACTGTAATTTTCTTCTTTGGTTTTGTTTTTTTTGTCACGAAAACCGGTTCGGTGCAGTGGTCAGCAAAATGACCGTGTTTTCCACATTTAGGACACATATACTTGAGAATCTCCGGACACGTCGTGCGACCCGTTTTGCGGTCACGTGGAGTGTGAGACTCATAGTCTTTCTTAGGCAATCCTTTTTTGTAGCAAACGGTACAGAACATAGCGAATCGATTATCAAGGGCACACTATGTTAGGGCAGCCACTCGGCATCAATTTTTATAATACACCCTGGAGTCAGATGTAAGCACAGAGAACTCAGAACCATAACTGTAATATCAAATACTTGCCCTGATTGGATGACAACCTCACGATAGGTAGGCCACAGACATTGTTCGGAAAGCATTGGCAATAGCCATGATTTGGTTATGTGAAGCGACATATGACACACGATGTGGACATTCTAGAATATAAATCAATTTATAAAAAAAACATTTTTTTATTTTTTATTTGTTTTTTTGTGTTTTTTATTTGTTTTTTTGTGTTTTTTATTTGTTTTTTTGTGTTTTTTATTTGTTTTTTTCTTAGTTTCCAAGGTCATCTTCGTCATCCGATTCTTGAACAACAACCTTCTTATTTTTCTTGCTTTTTTTTTCCTTTTTCGCTGGCTTTTCCTCAGGCTTTTCCTCAGGCTTTTCCTCAGGCTTTTCCTCAGGCTCTTCGTCAGCTTCTGCGTCCTCTTCCGCTGCTGCCTTTGCGGTGTCCTTTTCAGCTTTTTTTGCTGCTCGGGCTGCAGCAGCTTTCTGTTTTGCTGCTTCCTTCTTCCGGTCACGCTCCTCACGCTCCACAGGAGTCATCGCGTCCTCCTTTTCTTGAGCTTTTCGGACCTTTTCCTCAGCTTCGGCAATCTTTTCCGCATCGCTCATGGCTTGTTGCTTCAGAATCTTCTGTTGCGCACGAATTGCTGCGTTTTCGGCTTTCTTCATCTCCTTTTCAAGAGGTGTCAGTGTAGCCGTTTTGGACTTCCCACCGTTTGCTTCCTTCTCGGCCTTCGTATCTGCCTTCAGTTTCGTTTCGCGGATTCCAATCGCAGCAATCCACTGCGTTTCTGTCCAAGAAGCGGCATCAGGATCATCGCGCAGGATTTCAAAAACCCAAGTTCCGGTTCGTTTTGCTACAGCCATTTTGCGTTTGTGTTTGGGGCGGATTCGCTTGAGTTTCGTTACAAGTTAGTCACAATGTAGTATATGGCAAACAACTTTATCAATTTTATTAAACAATATAAAAAAAACATTTTTTTCTGTTTTTATTTATTGTTTATTTGTTTTTTAACTATTTTTTATTGTTTATTTGTTTTTTAACTATTTTTTATTGTTTATCTGTTTTTTAACTATTTTTTATTGTTTTTAGTTATTTGTCGTCATCGCTGTCATCGTCGCTGTCGTCGTCGCTTACGTCACTGATGCTGTCATCGTCGCTGTCATCGTCACTGTCATCGTCGTCGCTTACGTCACTGATGCTGTCATCGTCGCTGTCATCATCATCGCTTACATCATCATCGCTGACCACTCGCGTCAACACATTCGGTGTATGTGAATATTCGGGGTCAATTTGAGTCAAACGTTCTGGTTCTGGTTCAGAATCAACTGTGTCTTCATATTCAGAATCCGATTCGTCAATTGTCTCTTGAGTTGTCTCTTGAGTTGTCTCTTGAGTTGTCTCTTGAGTTGTCTCTTGAGTTGTCTCTTGATTTGTCTCTTGATTTGTCTCTTGAGTTGTCTCTTGAGTTGTCTCTTGAGTTGTTTCTGGAATGATGATGGATGGGTTACAGTTTACCGTGAGGTCACAAACGGGGTTCTCCAGAGCACGCATACGTGTTTCGAGGTCTTGTATTCCATAGTAGTTGTTGTTAGTAGTCGTGTTGGAGATCGTAATCTTAGCTGGACCTTGATATGTGTTCTGTTGTGCGCGAAATAAGTAGTGTACCAAAACGATACAACACAAAATCACGGCAACTGGAGCCAAATCCAGCTCTTTAGGTGCGTTGTGTGAGATGGTCGAAAGTTCCATAGTTGTTTTGGGTCGGAGTCACTCGATATGCGTTCCAAGTTTGTCACGCCACAGTCGGTCAGCCCAGTCAGGTCAATTTAATAAAAAAAAAACACTTTTTATGTTTTTTTTCTTGTTTTTTTTGTTTTTATTTGTTTTTTTGTTTTTTTGTTTTTTTGTTTTTATTTGTTTTTCTTAGTTTCCAAGATCATCCTCGTCATCGGAAACGTATTCGTCTTTGGATGCTTCGGCTGCTTTTTTAGCTGCTTCGGCTTCCTTCTTGGCTTTTTTATCCTCTTTGGCTTTTTTAGCGGTTTCCTTCTTGGCCTTTTTATCCTCTTTGGATTTTTCAACGGACTTTGCATCCGTATCGTCTGAAACCGACCCGCCTTCGTCACCAGAATCAGCTGCTTCCTCTGCTGCCTTTGCGGTGTCCTTTTCAGCTTTTTTTGCTGCTCGGGCTGCGGCAGCTTTCTGTTTTGCTGCTTCCTTCTTCCGGTCACGCTCCTCACGCTCCACAGGAGTCATCGCGTCCTCCTTTTCTTGAGCTTTTCGGACCTTTTCCTCAGCTTCGGCAATCTTTTCCGCTTCGGTCATGGCTTGTTGCTTTAGAATCTTCTGTTGCGCACGAATTGCTGCGTTTTCGGCTTTCTTCATCTCCTTTTCAAGAGGTGACAGTGTGGCCGTCTTGGTCTTCCCACCGTTCGCTTCCCTCTCGGTCTTCGCATCTGCCTTCAGTTTCGTTTCGCGGATTCCAATTGCGGCGATCCACTGCGTTTCTGTCCAAGAAGCGGCATCAGGATCATCGCGCAGGATTTCAAAAACCCAAGTTCCGGTTCGTTTTGCTACAGCCATTTTGCGTTTGTGTTTGCGTTTGTGTTTGGGGCGGATTCGCTTGAGTTTCGTTACAAGTTCGTCACACTACAGCTGTTTCCAAAAAAAAATATCAATTTTCGTTCTATTTAAAACACGAAAAATGCCGAAAAACACGAAAAATGCCGAAAAACACGAAAAATGCCAAAACACACGAAAAATGCCGAAAAACACCAAAAAACGTGAAAAACACCAATATAGAACACGAAAAACACATAAAAACACGAAAAATACATAAAAACACGAAATATACCGAAAAACACCAATATAGAACACGAAAAATGCTGAAAAACACGAAAAATGCTGAAAAACACGATAACGAAAATTGATGTTTTTTGTTGGAAACAGCTGTTGTGTGACTAACTTGTAACGAAACTCAAGCGAATCCGACCCAAACGCAAACATGAACAACAACTTCAAAACGACTGATCCAAATCAACTCAGTCTCTTCGGAGCAGGAGATATTGGTGTGGTTGCTGGAGATAGAGGCAAAAAAAACGCAATCTGCTGGAAAAACATCGAGATCTGGAACGTATTCTGTGTCATAACGAACACGAAAGAAGACGAGGATCACGTTGAACGAGCCAGAAACCACGCCAACTTGGAGGTGCGTCGGATGAATCGAGCCATTTGGTGCAAACACATATGTGATGCGCAACTGGAAGTGGGTCCAAGGAAAACGTGGGACTCGGATGATCTTCCACGAGGATGGCCGACCATTCACGAGCGTTCTTACAAGAGCATCACGATTGACCAGATTACGAAAATCATTATGGATCATCGTGCGACTGTCCGCGAGTGGTATGTGAAGAAAACCGCAGCATATGCCAAGGCAGCAGCAGAACCAGCCGCAGCAGCAGAACCAGAACCAGAACCAGAACCAGTTCCGGAGATAGAGATATCTCTTGATTCGGGTGTGGACGATTGGGAAAACTTCTGAATGGTGGTGACCAAAAGAAAAAAACAAGAAAAAAACAAGAAAAAAAACACGGAAAAACAAATAAACAAGAAAAAAAACAAGGGAAAACAAATAAACAAGAAAAAAAACAAGGAAAAAAACATAAAAAGTGTTTTTTTTATTAAATTGACTTTGGGTGGCTGACTGACAGTAGCGTGACGAACCTATCATGACTTTCACAGTGTTCCCAGTTTACATTCCATACATCCATCGCTCGGTTTCGTCGATGCATCTTGTCTCCATATTCAAAAGCATATTGGGAGGCAACTTCATCGACAAGCTGTCTATGGTTACGCGTATAAATCCGGTGAACCGCCGGTCATACAAGAGTGTATGTATTTCGTTCAAGCGTTTTGAGTCGCCTCCAAACCAAATCATAGTGGACTTGGCAGAAGACCTAAAAAAACATCCGGTCACCTGGGCATATCAGACGCATTCCAATGTGCGGACGTTTGACATACAGGTCCAAGAAAGGGTTGAATTGAATCGATACTGTTAGACAAATGTGGTGACTTTAAATAAAAAAAAATAAACAATAAAAAACATAGAAAGTGTTTTTTTATTAAATTGACATATGCGGTCTGTCTAATCGTAGCGTGACGAACTTGTAACGAAACTCAAGTGACTCCAACCCAACTATGTCTCTCTCGCCTATTTTCGTGCCGTATCTTCACCGGACTACCTCGGCTCAACAAATCATTGATGCGTTCAACAGTCTGTTTCGTGTCCACGTTGTGTCTCACATAAATCTTGTAACGACAAGTGGAGACAATGGACTGACGTATCAAATGGCCTTCATTCAGTTTAACGACTGTGGAGACCCTCATACGATTGCCAGTATGGAACGAGGGATGAAAAACGAGCAGTATATCCGCATTCCGTATTACTGTCCATTTCTCAAGTGTCAACGATTTTTTAGGTGTCACAAGCAAAAAAATCCACGTCGTCTTCAAGGTGTGGAATGTGCCTTCCGACGACGCCCTATGGTCGTGACTTAGATACAGAAGAAACAACGAAAAAAACAACTAAAAAAACAACGAAAAAAACAACGAAAAACAAATAAACAAGAAAAAACAACGAAAAACAAATAAACAAGAAAAAACAACGAAAAACAAATAAACAAGAAAAAACAACGAAAAACAAATAAACAAGAAAAAACAACGAAAAACAAATAAACAAGAAAAAAACAAGGAAAAAAGCATAAAAAGTGTTTTTTTTATAAAATTGACAAACATCTTTGCTACAGACTACAACGTGACTAACTCGAAGAAATTCTAGTTTATCCAACCCAAAGCAATCAAATTCAATCAATTCAATAATGTCTTTCGTTATTCCTTCCGTAAATGTGCCTCACGTGCCAATCTTCGTGACACAGGAGCAAATTGTGGAAGCGTTCACAGAGGCGTTCGATGAGGATTATGTGTCGAAATATGAGACAAAAGAATGCACGAACAACAAAACTGGCCAAAAGTATCAGATGCTCTTCATTCACTTCAAGAAGCTTGGTGCTGACCCAGAAAACAAGAATCTGACTGAGTTCATTCGTCTTACGACAAGTGACCGGATGGCTCACTTCTACTATGGAACGCGCATTAACCCGGCCACGGGTGACCTGTTCTTCTTCAAGACCCGCGCCTTCAAGCCAAATGTGTCCAAAAACAAGCCCGAAGTCAAAAAGGGTATGCTTTCGGCTGAAGAGGTGGCTGCTCTCAAGAAACCGTCTCGTGCGGAACTTAAGAAAGCGTCAAAGGCTAGCCGGAAGCAAGAAGCGGCTGCCGAGGAGTCCGATAGTGGATCCGACGAGGAGGAGGTGGAGGATGAAATCGATGAGGAATAGAGTGGTGTGAAACAAATAAAAAACAAATAAAAAATAGAAAATAAAAAACAAATAAAAAATAGAAAAACAAATAAAAAATAGAAAAACAAATAAAAAATAAAAAATAAAAAACAGATAAAAAATGTTTTTTATTAAATTGATATGTTCCAGGTCACATAGGGTAATGTGTGTGATTATAAAGCAAAGACAACAACATCATGGCAACCAACAAAGGCTCGGCTATTGAACGTGTGTGTGAATTCATTCGCAATGAGAGGGCAAAGGATGTCTCTACGAATGTCTCTACGAATGTCTCTACGCCGCCAGGTGTCTCTACGAATGTCTCTACGAATGTCTCTACGCCGCCAGGTGTCTCTACGAATGTCTCTACGAATGTCTCTACGAATATCTCTACGAATGTCTCTACGAATGTCTCTACGAATGTCTCTACCTCAGACGAGACGATGCTGACCGAGACAATGCTGACCGAGACAACACCTAAGCCAGATTATCTGTATGACATCATGCTTCAATCCAACATTTGGAGACAACAAGACGAGTATGATGAGGAGTCAGAACTGGATTTTAACGAGAAGTGGTGTGATTTCTAAAGGAGTCAGAACTGGATTTTAACGAGAAGTGGTGTGATTTCTAAAGGAGTCAAAAACAAAATAAACAGTAAATAAACTAGAAAAAACAGTAAATAAACTAGAAAAAACAAAAAAATGTTTTTTTTACATAAAATTGACGTGAGTATACTGTATGACATAGGTGTGACAATGACGACCAATTACATGAACAAAGCTGAATTCCGCCAGATGATGCGCCAGGAGTATCGAATCATCAACGCAACGCATATTGTTGAATCTGGATTTAAGACTGGATTCAAATCTCGGTTCAAGGTTCGCGCAGCCAACCGAATGGATACCAATAATATGAGACAAACGACGGCAACACGTGTCTCAAAGCAACGTGCCAAAGACCGAGACTTGAAGTATGGGTATTAAACAATTCTACATATTATTATATTTTTTATTAAATTGATGACCGTGTGTAGACTATGCTATCACGAGACAATGCCGACAGAGACATTCGTAGAGACAATGCCGACAGAGACATTCGTAGAGACAATGCTGACCCAACACAAGAATGAAGCACTACGATGGGAACAATACTATATGAGATATGATGGTTCAATATGTTTGGAACGCTACCACACCCTTGTGGCGACGAAATATTTTCGTAATAGTCGCAAGATATTGAAACGTATGTTACGTCAACTCCCGAGACCGTGGATACAGCCATACATGGTGAATATCATAGCAAGTTATGTGGGTCAAATAAAAATAAATGAACTATATGATGTCATTTCGCCACATCATATGGTGTCTCCAGTGGCGATGATGCGTCGTTCTAGTTGTTGATACTTCGTTCTAGTTACATATAAAATTGATAATATTTTTACTGGTCTAATATAATTATGGCGCCCATTAAATCTACTTGTCGCGGGTGCAAAATGGGTATTGCTGATATTTCATTTCATGTTCATTTTGGTGGATGTGAATATGACCCACGAGCTAAATATAATTTTAAACATGTTCGTAAACACGGGTTGAAACTTGTCTCTCCACAGACTTCTCCTGACTTGTCTCCTGACTTGTCTCCTGACTTGTCTCCTGATTCGTATCCAAGAATTCCGTGTGATATGTGTGTTAGGGGACTTCATGGGGGGTGTCAAAATTAAATATATAAAATTGATAACATATTTTTTCATATTTTTTCATAAACATAAATCAATAATGCCTACTTTCCCAGAACAGCGTATCAGTGCCGGACAGGTGTATAAGACTCTTCGATCCAAACGTTATTGTCTCTTTAATGCTCCTATGCAGTGGGGCAAGACTGGCACTTATTTGTGTGTTGCCAAGAGTATGTTATCGAAGGGACATGTTGACAAGGTTATTATTTTCAGTGGTAACAGAGAGAATGACCTCAAGGAACAGACTATTCTTAGAGCTGATAATATCGCACAGGTTGTGTGGGGACCCGCACTCACTTCATTTGTTCCACCGGAGGGCAAGATTTTATATATTTGGGATGAATCACATTATTGTCAATCCATTGGGCAAAGTGTTGACACGTTCCTTTCCATTTGTGGCTTACGCCCGGGCACTTCTAAACAAAATGGCAACTATCTATTATCCGTTTCGGCTACTCCATTCAGTGAACTTCATAATATTGATTCTTCTTTTGTTGTCAAAGCGCACGTTTCTGACGCCTATTGGTCCGTTAAAAATATGATTCATACTGAACAGATTCAGTTCTATTCTTCCTTTTCTACCAAGTTATTGTCTTTAAAAGACGGATTCGCCATCATTCGCGCTCAAAATTCTAAATCTGTTCTATATGAAGACATTGTTATTCGATTTGCTAAGGCACATCACATTCGCGTCATTTTATATGATATGCATTTTGACGGCGACATCGAAAATATTCTCGCACACAAACCCATTGAACCCACTTTTATCATCATTAAAAAAAGACTTCAAATGGGCAAAACTATTATTCATCAACAACACGTTCGATTTTGTCTTGAAACTTCGGTTTGTAAAAACACTGATTCACTTCTTCAAGGCTTCGTTGGACGCTTCTCCGGATACAATACCAATCATTACACACGCATATTTGTTTCGGAGTTCTCACGCAACGACATTTTGAGATACACTTCAGACTTAATTCCTAAGAGGGCTGCTAACTTACGCAAGAAAACACACACTAATGCTAAAGAAATTTGG
>Ga0233449_1000307_pt1 | contig 63083 bp, 97 predicted proteins | sample SI_124_October20_FD_183012 | JGI IMG/M metagenome (GOLD analysis project Ga0233449, IMG submission 183012) | Seawater microbial communities from Saanich Inlet, British Columbia, Canada - SI_124_October2016_200_MG | ecosystem: Environmental > Aquatic > Marine > Inlet | place: Canada: British...
CTGTATCAGTGTCACCAAATACTTTGGTTGATCCTGCTACGCCAGCTAAAGAACCTTTACCATGATTATTCATCTGAGATTTGTCATCCCATTAGTGTTAACTGGCATTCGACAAACATAACCCGACAGGTTAATAGAGCTACTCCCGTATGCTCTTACTATCAGGTTATTGTTTAGGATGAGTCCCGGTACAATCAGTACCAAGCCAATATCCGGGGCTATTGTATAAGGTATTAAGTCATCTGTGGATGTTACTCCACCCCACTCAATAGTTACGTCTTGGTTTGTACTACCTGTATTTACAGCATAGATAAAGATTTGCTCATGAACGTCTTGTGTGCCAGCTACAGACTGACAGGTATGTATAATAGTACCGGGTGTGCTGGAACTACTGACTTTGATTTGCCTACCATTAGTCGAGCCACTCAGTAGCTTTGTGTAGGACAACTCAGCCATGACTTAAGCTACAAAACGGCAGTGTACGTTAAAGGTAGAGGCAGTCGTGTAGGTACCTGTGCTGGTTACCTTGACACGGATTTTAGAACCAATCCAACCATCAATGTCAGTGTTATCTGCCAGAGCACCATCAGTAGGTGTAGCGTGCGTATGTGCTAGTGCACCTTGCACAGCAGACACTTTACGCAAAGAGGACGTAGTGGCATTGAATGCTGATACATCAACCCAGTTGCTACCATCAATAGAGCACTGTACCCATGCAGTAAGATCAGTTCCACCGCCACCTACAAACATGTTGTACTGAAGTACAAGACCAGTGCAGTTGTCTGGCACGATCTGCTCGGTCCCTACATCTGCTGTTAGTGCAGTGGTGATAGTTCCTGAATATAAATTCAGTGCTTCTTTAGTAGCCATTATTTACCGTCCAAAATATTTCTTGCGTTGGGCTTCATTGTACTTGCGGTTCTTTGTATCTTGTGCGAACTTCTTCTGAGCAGCAGTAGGACCCTTCTTGATAGCGGCCTTACGCTTAGCCCGAGAAGCGTCAACTACAGCTTTCTTGCTATTCTGTACAGACTTGTTAGCTGCACTGCGCTTAGCGGCTGTGGTGTCCACATTCTTGCTTACTACAGATTTGGTTTTCTTTGCAGGTACGTTGGCCTTAGGAGGAGATGTACGAGCAGTAGCAATTGTGCGACCAGCGCCAGCAGCACCGATAGAACGACGATCTGTAATAGACTTCTTCTTTGCAGGAGCTTTAGGGGCAGTCTTGGTACGAGTCTTACGCTGAGCAATAGTGTCTTTAGACTGAGCCAGTTGCTTCTCTTTGAGAGTAAGCTTAGGTGCTACTGTGGCGCGGCTACGATACGAAGCAGCACGCTTCTTACCAACATCCAGAGCTTGCTTGTCAAAAGCTGCTTTACGAGGTTTGTTAGTAGCTAACCCTTTTTCTTTTTTCTTTTTGTTCACTGCGTCACTGAGCATACTAGCACCACCTACTACCGCAGCCACAGGAAGCATCCTACGTAGTCCACCCTTCAGTGCGCTCTTAACCATCCCTTTGACGTTGCGAGGAGGCTGCTTAGTGCCGCCACCAGTAGTAGGCTTTGCTTTAGGAGCAGCCTTAGATTTAGGCTTTGCTTTAGCTTCTGGTTTAGGAGAACCCTTAGCACCACCACGACCACCGTCAGGGGCCTTACCCGTCATTGGTTTACTAGGCTTAGCAGTCTTTTTGATTGGGGAACCACCAGCTTGCTTGGCGTTATACGCCCGTGCGTTCTTGTTCTTCTGTAGACGTACAGCTTTCTGTGCTTTCGTCTCATGTGCTGGTGTTGGTAGAATTGGTCGTTTGCCCATAATATATTCCTAGTTAATAATTAGCCCCCCAACAGGGAGAAGATTGGGTAGGAGACGCCACTATTACGTGGGCCTCAACTGTTTAAGGGCTAAAAGTTTGAAGCTTGTAGTCCAGCTTTGCCTAATGTTACAAAGGCATAAGCATAATGATCTTTACCCTGAGGATCAGTATATTTAATCTCAATTAGTTGCATACGATTGTTTTGGAAGTCTGTGAACTCAGCCAATATCTTGTTGATAGGGGCTGGAGCATTACGACCATGAAAACTGAAGCAGACACCATTCTCAAGTGCCTTCTTCATGGAAGCATTGACATGTTCCTGACGCTCACGCTTAGCAATAGTTGGGTCAGCAGCGATGCGTGAAAGATCAAGGACGAATTGTTTATTTGTACAGTAACCACCTACATTGGCTATCTCACCAGCTTTAAAGGCTAGTGCTGGTAGTGATACCAGCATTCCAAAGGTCAATAGAGCTATTGCAATAAATTTAAACATACGTTAGTCCTTAGGTTATAATTGGGTGCGCACCCATACTCAAGAAGACTCACTCACGTTACCGCTTTCCTGAGATTTTTCTTAGTCTGTTGAATTTCTGGTTAGTATCTCTAGTCTCTCTTTTTCGTAATCATCGTACAAGCGAGCTGCGAACTTGATGGCTCCCTCTTTACTCATCCCTGAGTCCATCAGGTGTTTGATGTACAGACTACGTTTGTCTTCCTTCATTTCACACCCTTTCTGTCTCTTGCCCTACTTACTATTATAGGTTCTCTCACGGGTTTGTCAAGTAAAAAATGCATGGTGTTGCAAATATGTCACTTAAGTAGTTGATTACAAACAAAAGAAAGTTTTAATTTAGTTTACTGATTTTATGCTATTTATGGGTGTATACCTAATATAATTACATGCCCAAGTTAACTACTTGATTACAAAGGTTTATTAAGGACTTTATTTTCACGTTTTGTAAGGGGGGTTAGGGGCTAAGATTTATATGTGTAGTTACAAGGACTTAGTAATAAAAGTCTTAATACGTAGGTAATATCAATGACTTAATGTTGAAATGTAACGAAGTCTCTCTATTTCCCTATTTAGGCTTTATTTTTGGAGGGTTTGCTAAACTTTCTTTCGTTCTATATCAAGGAGTTAGCAATTTGTTACAAAATAGTACTTGACAAAACCCTGAGAGAACCTATAATAGTACTTAGTACCCCACCGGGTTATATACCACGGGGGTCCCGATTTCCTCCTTAAGTATATTACTTAGTTTTCCCCTTTATATGTTCTCTAGTCCTTTCAAAGAACCACCTAAAATAAAAACTATGATTTCCCCCCGCTATAAGACCACTATACATCTGTAGGAAGACATAGAGTATACGCCTTTATGGCACTGCTGTATCCCCCACCCCATTAAGCCTTTAGGGCACCCTCTTTGTATGGGGCTTTAATGAGGTAGACACTTATTATTTGTATAATTATGTTCACCTCAATACAATTAAACATATAAGACCCCCCGTGGCCCCTGCCCCCTCTCCCTATAATAGTACGACCACACTATTTCCCCGTGTATTACCTGACCGTAACTCCCGCTTGCCCTGCAATATAACTCATTAGTGTACTAACGATACACTCAATACTAGCATATCACAAACTATTACAACATGTTACCAATCAATTACCATGCCAACTAATTCACCTGTTGCATTAATACCACATGTCAAGCACATAATGTATATTAGCATTATCACATATACGGTCTGAACTGTACCAGTATGGCACAATGTGTATCATTAAGGTATGCACTCACTGCATGGCTGCATCACAATGGCACACCTGTATCACATTGGTACGGTCCTGTATGCCCTGACGTTGCCCTGTAAGGGCCTTTGGCTCGTTTGGTACCCGTTGGTAGCCAGCAAATTGGATGGCTTGTGTGGTCATCCTCATGCCACCACGCTTATATTAGCTTTCTCTAATTTACGGTCATATTCACTTTTGCTAATATACGGTCCGGGTTGTGTTACTGGTAACAATACAACCCCTTCGCTCTGGGCTGTTGAACGAGCCGTAAATCCCAATTAGGTTGTATTAGCATTACCTAATGCAACTACGGTCTGGCGGTTGTATCCCAAATAGTAATGCTCGTTTTTAAGCCTTTTCTTAAGGTGCCTTAAGGTTTTCAAACGTCTGTAATCAGGGGCCAAAACGTGTCACGCAATGTCATGGAATACCTTGTATCCTGAATTACTGCCCTGAATTGTTGTTTAGTTTCAATAGGTTATTTTAGCGTTTGACATAAGGTGCTAGACAAGCGATAATAGGAATAGTTAAAGAGAAGTGATTAAGGGGATTGACCCCGAACCAGCCAATTTTGGCACATTGAATAGGAACCAAAGATCATGGCAAATGCCACAAAGACAGTTAAGAAAGCCAAAGCAGCGAAAGCCGCCAAAGCAGCCACCGAGCCAAAGCAATCAGCAGCCGATAAGGCACTAGCTTTGACAGAGCGCAAAGCAGCGCAAGAGTTCAAGGCAATCCTGCTGACTTCCACAAGTGAAAAGAATCAGATGGAAAGTGACGTTGACGTTATTTCCCGTCGTGTGCAGGACTTCATTAAGAAGCATAAAGCAGCCAATAAAGACGCTGTTTATGTTGCACCTGATCGTCAGACCTTGCGCAAGTTCGTTTATGCTTCTGCTGACTACAACCGCAAGGTTTTGGAAATTGCACCTTTCGAAACTCGCACTTCTGCTGGTGTCAAAGCTGCATTGTTGGCCGTCAAAGCACCTACGGTTGAGAGTAGTTTCTCAATCAATGATAGTGACGCGACAATTTCCGCCAAAATCAAAGTCGATAGCAAAGGACGTTGCACCTTGCCTCAATCCTTCATTAGCCCCGTCGTTTATGATGATGAAATTGTTGACGGCAAGGCAACCGGGAAAAAGATTGCTCGCCAGAACACCAACAAAACGCAAATGGTTTTATCTGAAAAGATGATCAGCAGCTTGTTCGCAAACCATGTTGAGGCAACCGCCAGCAGGGCAGCCAAAGCCGGACAAGGTGCAACAACCGGACAAGTGACTAAGGAACAATTGTCCAAAGCCGGAACATTGGACCTGATCAAAGCGTTATCCACTCGCATTAATGCAGCAGTCAAAAAGGGCAATGATGCAGTACTGGATTTTGAAGTTGATGTTGTTGATGCCCTGACAAGGCTAGAAGATAATATTGGAATGTTTCAAGAGAAACACGCCAAAGCATCCAATGAGCTGGCTTCTGAATTGGCTAAAGATGATCAGGCAATCCTTGATGCAGAAGCAGCCGAGATTGATGATGCAGCAGACTTTATCCAAGGCGTCGCCAAAGCTGCAAAGGCTAGCTAACTTACAACCCCCCCAACTAACCCTGCTGCCTTCGGGCAGTGGGGTATTTTTTTGTCCAAAATTTCCTTACGGTCACGGTCATAAAAGTAAAGGAAAAGAAAAGAAATGCAAAAGTAATAGTAAAAGAGGACTTACGGTCCAGAAAAGAAGTAAAGAAATAGGCGGCAAAGTAGTGTCAGAAAAGTATTACTGTGCATACATATGGTAGTATGACTTGACATAAGCAACTACTTGTAGTAGTATATAGGGACAGTCAGGAAAGAGGAGCGAGACATGAGACGACAAGACCTGAGAACAATCCAGCTACTGCTTGAACAGTTACGCGACCTTGTTAAGATACAACAAGAGAGCCACGACATATCGGATGAAGACGCATCCCGTATGTTCTCCAACAAAATTAACCAGCTTGAGATATACTCACGCAAATAACACCAACGCATATGGAAGGAAAGAAGTATGCTCTACATAGTGAAGGCAAGACATAATCCCCTCGACACATATGGTCCCTACGCCACGAAGGCAGAGGCCAAGCTGATCAGGGATGAGCTATCCCCTGCTCCTGCTCCTAATACACAAGAGCAACGGGACCTGTATACCCAGTACAAAGCTGATGTGAAAGCAGGTAAGAAAGTGACCAAGCACATTGTGTCACCTGATGAAGCACGTAGCTGGTACATCGCTCGTACTGATGCACATGCAAGGGGAGCAAGCTAATGCCCACATTCACACATGACGAAATGAACATCATTAACTTCTACCTGAAGGAAGTGTTGCATCATACTGGATTTGCATATGATCATCATGAGGGTGAGGTTATCTCTCTCATTGCAAAGACTACTCTTGTAGGTCTTCCAAGGAAGGCTGCCAGTGTTGATGAGTGCATAGCTATTGAGCAAGAGCTGGAGCGTAAGTACAACGAGGACTTCGCAATCAAATACCACTCCAAAGGTTTCATTGATGGTGCCAAGGCTTACAAGGCTGGTACGTTTGTAGCCAATGGTATCACTGATCCTGATGACCCTGCATGTGAGGAGGATGACGATGAGTAAGAAAAACCTAGAGGCAGGGCATTATTACGCAGGTAACAAGGGCAGAACTACTTTTACACCTTTCAAGAGGACACCGGAGGAGCATCGCGCCCGTGTAGCTGCAAAGAAACTCTTGAAGAAAAGGAAAAGGAAATGAGAAACCTCTACCTGCTATTCGTCATAGCCTTCTGTATGTATAGCGTCGCTGTACTTGGCATGTTGGGCTATCTTTGGGTCACATAAGGAGAAAGACAATGGAAGATTTTAAGACGTTTCTGGAAGCTATTAGTGGTTTGGTTGAGGGTGTACCTGATGTAGCTTTGTGGATCATCGGTATGTTCTTTGTATTCAAACTTACATTATTCCTCTCTGTTACTGGCTCTACTGTACTACTGGGTAAGTTAGCTATCAACAAGTTACATAGTTGGGCAACTAAGGAAAAGATTAACCTAACGGATACCTCCATGTATTTCACTGATGCTGCCGAGGGAATAGTACGATTAGCTATCACTACAGATGGTACTGACGCACGATTAATACGTCTACTTCGTACAAAGATAAGTGGTAAGCGTTGTAGTCTAGGGTCGGCTTATATTCATAGTGACTCTGTTGATTGGCTAGAAGATGCCATCAATGAAAAAGAGGAACGAGAAATGGCAGAGGCGGGATAAATACGGTCATTACGGTCAGAAAAAGGAAAAGAAATGGAAAATTCACGCAACTGGAAATACTGGATGGGCCACAAGGAGTGGTTCCTCCACCGTCAGCTCAAAAACATTGAGATGCAGGAAATTGCCCTGACAGCGAAGAAGGCAGCAATCAAGCTGGCTGTAAGCAAAAAGAGGGAAACACCTGTAGTAGAGTCCATGTGGTTGACTTGACATAAGTGTGTCATAATGGTACAATAGGGACAGTTGGAAAGCGTCTCAAACAGAAGGACTATCAATGCCTAACATCAACCTCGTAATCAGTAATGAACAGTATCTTGCTCTGCGTGAGGCTGTGCTTACTCCATCGGATCAGCGTGCCATTGAGAAAGAGGCTGCTGGCCTACACTTCACCAAGGATGAGCTTGGGTGGATCAAGTCATACATGACACATGCGTACAAGACCACTGACTCCTTTGAAGGTGATCATGATGGTACCAACTGTTTCAACATATCTGTAAAGGCTGGTCTTATGGCTGCTAACTTTGATGTTGATGATTGGGAAGGAGAGGAGTAATGCCTGAAGTATTTGCCATATCTGACCTACATCTAGGTCACAACAACGTGTTAAACTTCACGCATGATGATAAGCCTCTGCGTGACTTTGCTAACACTGATGATATGCATGAGTGTATCATTGAGAGTTGGAACTCTGTTGTGTCTCCCGGTGACAAAGTATATGTCCTTGGTGACGTAGCTATGCGTAAGTCTGCCCTTCACCTTATGAATGAGATGAATGGCAGTAAACGTCTGGTGTTGGGTAATCATGACCTGTACAAATCACAGGTGTACCTCCAGTACTTCAAACAACTCTATGGTATCCGGCAAATCAACGGGCTATGGCTTACTCATGCACCTATGGAGCTTGGTGCTGTTGAGCAGGAGCGTGTAGGGCTAAATGTCCACGGTCATCTTCACGCTAACAGGGTAGCTCACCCTAAATACTTCAACGCATGTGTGGAGGCGATTAACTACACACCTGTATCATTCGATTATCTATATGCTGTAGCAGACATAGCAAGAGGAGAAGACTGATGGTTAACCTAGCCCGTCGTAAGACCAGAACTGTATCCGCAAATGGTCGGGAGGAGAGTGATGACTGGACACCTGTCTACCTTGATGTGCCCCATGAGGAGGCTGTAGAGGTATTCACCAAGGCTCTCGGCTTGCTGCATGACATTGAGTTTGTGCGTAACAACTACAAGAAGGAGAAAATGGCTGACCTTATATTCGATGTAGGTGTGCACATTGATCGTGTGACTAACGAGAATGGTGGGCTTACCTTCATGAAACTTCAACGAGGTTTGACATAAGCGTTGTATTGTAGTATACTGTAGGGACAATAAGGAGAAAGAAATGAAAATTACCCCGGTAATTGGTATGGAAGTATATTACAACCATACTGGCATACATAAAAAAGTAGTTAGTATAGATGAAAGGGTGCGTTTCAGAGACTTACGTTATCCCCATCGCACTTCAAATGCATTCCATAGCGAGTTTTCTACAAGTAATTACACCCTTATTAACAGAACCCCACGACAAAAGATAGAAGCAATGCTCATGAAATAGGAGAGAGACATGAAATATTTTGTAATCCTAGCAATACTGTTAGGTTATTCATCCCAAGCCAATGCACAAGTAGTGTGTGGCGATAGAAAAGTATACATAGAGACACTCAAGGCCACGCACAAAGAGGTTACCACATCTATGGGCCTCAACAGCAACGGTAATGTAATTGAAGTGTTGGTGTCCCCTACTGGTAGCTGGACACTGTTGTCCACTTCCCCCAAGGGTAAATCTTGTGTGCTTATGTATGGTGAGGCGTGGATGAATATGCCTAAGCAAAATATTTCAGGCCCCTCAATAGAAGGATAAGAGAATGGCTATTTATGCAGCGGAAATTGAAAGTGTTGTAACGCTCCATATTACGTTGGAGAGTGACACAGTACCCACAAAAGCAGATGTGCTACGTGCTGCTGCTTCTGTTGATAACCATCAATACTCTGACATAAGCGATGAAAGAGTTACGTGCATTGAAAAAGAAGAAGGATAAGATAATGTACTACATCACAATCACACCAAAGAGTTTCTATCAGTTGGATGAAACTATCTCATACGCCACGGAGATTTTGGCAAAGGACTTAGGACCACATGTTGAGTGGGCTATTGAGTTCGCCAAGTCCCGTGATACTGAAGAGATACAGCATACTGTCTCTGTGCATAAGCATGTGGCTAAGGTACCACACATTGTTACGGTCGGAAATCTCACCATCGAAACTGGTTGTGAGGACTTCTAATGCGATGTAAGACAGGAGATAAGGTGTACGTGCACCCGGATAATGAATGGGGTGTGTACACTGAAGGGAAAGTGTACATTGTAGAGTATGTAGGGGACAATGGTAATTGTGACATAGTAGATGACAGGGGAACTGATCTGTGGATCAATAAGCGACATGTAACTCCTGCCCTCACAACTCCCCGAGAGAAGATTGAGGCTATGCTATTGGCTTGACATAAGCCTTTAGGTAGTGTATACTGTAAGAACAATAAGGAGAGAGACATGAGCAGCTTAACAGGTGACGAGTTCTGGGATAACATCTCAAAGCGTGATCCCTTCAAGGGGAGAAAGAAATGAAGTACGAAGTAGGTGATCTGGTACTTATCCCTAAGGATGTAACAGAGGAGTATGAATACCATGCTTTCACAGAGGGTGATCCGTATGAGGTAACGGAAATCTATACGGCTAACAATGGCATTATGTACCTGTATGTGAATGATGATAGTGGAGACAACTGGGAGCTTGGCTTCGACGAGGTTAACCCCTACGAAAAGACTGCCCGACAGAAGATCGAAGCTATGCTACTCGCTTGACATAAGAAGCTGGTTAGTGTATAATACTTGAACAATAAGGAAAGACATTATGTTCCGTTCGTCTAGATGGTCTAGGACGCTGGTAGCTTGCTACTTGAAACGCTGGTTCAAATCCAGCACGGAACCCCAATATAGCCACTCGTCTAAGGGTAAAGACACTGGGTGGAGGGTGTACGCTTCTATAGGGCCACTGCACGCTTGTATAACACACAGAGATATCTGGTTCAACTCCAGAAGGTTATTCCAATTATGTTTCCATCGTCTAGTTGGTTAGGACGCTCATCTGTAAAACGGAGAGAAACACTGGTTCAAGTCCAGTTGGAAACCCCAATGTTCCTGTCGTCTAGATGGTCTAGGACGCTGATGAGATTGCCTCAATGTTGGTCCTTATCAGAAACACTGGTTCAAATCCAGTCAGGAACCCCAATTATGCTAGCAAAGGAGTAGCTCATGTCATCTGGTAAACAACAACAATACAAATGGAATGTTCCAGCAAAAAGGATTTACGTCACAGAGGCACGTGCTATAGGCAAGCAGTACCAGCCATGGGACAAGCTGCCGGACATGGATAAGGATTATTATAGGGCCTGTGCACAGCGCAACGCCCAATACAAGATTGCGCAATCAGCGCATGAGGTTGTTGGTAACCTCAAGTAAGCCAACTTAACGCTCAACATAGGGAGTACTCCATGAGCAATAACTTTATCAACGTGAGTAAGGGTAGTAAGAGTAATCATGTCCAGCGTAAGGATGTGAAGTTTGGCGAACTGTTTCGCGCCAAAGGCAAAGAGATGGATGGTGCTACATACGCCCATATGGGTGTGCGTACTGACCCTCCTACCTCCGGCCCTGAGGCATGGCAGTCGATCAACATCGACTCTGGTGAGGCAGCGTCTTCCCCTAATGGGGATAAGGGCGTAGTCATCGTGGGTGGTTTCACTATTGAAGCTGCTATCCACGAAGACTTCTCTTGATTAGCTGAAAGGCACAGGAGGGTGAAAGTCCCTCCACTTTCTTTAAACTAAGTAGGGTATTGTGATACAGCATATATTTACATTATTGGAATTTGTTAATTGGATGGAAATTAATCCATCATTGGTGTACGGTGAGGACTACATATACCTTGCTGTAGTTGACACTAAAACTATATATGTAATCTACTGAAGGAGAAAGACATGCGCGGATACTTTACCAACTCAACTGGGGCCAAGACTAAGGTCCAACTGCGTGAGCTGATTACTGGTTGGTCAGAGGATGCAGACACAGGCGAAAAGGAGTTTGCTGAGCATTACGATAAGTTCTACAGTGATGAGGGTATCCTTACTGCTGCTCGGTTGATGCGCCACTTTAGTGAGAGGGCAGTCAGGTTAACTGGTGCTATTGCTAATCACTGTGGTTATGCAGAGAAACACACCTACCTTGAGTGGGGTGAAGGTGTCCCAATGATGCCGTTGTCCTACGTCGTGGTCAACAAGGGTGTTGTTTCGGTCAGAGTACATGAGGAGATTAAAATCCCTGTGCCTAGTGCCAATAACACTCTCCGCAACGTGTGGTGGTGCTCTGGTACAGATAACCTGAATATCATGGCTACCATCATTGAGGCTGACAAAGGTAACCCCCGCAACAAGAAGTGGGAGACACCTGCTCGCGCTATCGCTAACATGAAGCGAACCAAAGATTACACTATGGCTAAGTTCATGAACAAGTTTACCCTAGTGGGTAATATGTATACTGCATCACAAATGCGTGATGTAGCAGACAACATCGCGGAGGAGTTCCTTCCTGTAGAGGTCAAGGAAGCTCTAACGCTACAAGACTGGATTGATATGTACGAGCTGAGTAAGCAGTCTTGTATGGTGTCACGTAGTGAGCACGCTGGTCAGTGGAGTGGTGACTTCCTCAGTCAAGTACAGAAGGGCGTACCTGTTGAAAAGGTGATGCACCCTGTCGTGTGGTACTTCTACAATCCTGATGTACGGGGCTTTTATGTACGAAAGAGAGATAGTGTCACCACACGTTGTATTGTCATCAACGATGATGTATTCAACTACAAGATGTACTCCTCCGGTGAGGTAGATGGTCGTGCCCTGCGTGCATACTTTCAAGAGCAGGGGTGGGAGCAGATGGAAGAAGATGACATGGTTGAATGCGGTACTGCATCCTTCACTATACCAGCATATAAAAAGGATAACGGAGAAAAGGTCTGTCCTTTCCCCTACGTTGACTCCATTAATATGTACTGGAATGTGGAATACCTTGAAGATACTGATGAGTACAGGTGGTCCCAAGCAATGGAAGACACACGCCCTGTACCTAAGGTACGCAGCCAAACCTATGCAGGGTTCATAACCCACAATCATATCACTGGTGCACAGTGTGTGCGTTGTGGCGGGGATTGTGGTAGGTACGCTGTGCTAACTAACGATAACTCCAACTACTGCTGTGATGAGTGTGCAGAGAATGACGGGTATGGTCGTGCAAAACGGTCAGACCACTCAACTATCTGGATAGCTCGGGAAATGGCTTTCCTTGATGATGTTCATGGTGATATGTTCACCAACAGAGAAGCCTGTATCTCTTGTGGCGGTTTACCTCACTACAAGGGGCACACCTATGAGACGGAAGAAGAATACCCGTTGACTGTTCACGGTTACCAGAACATCACTCACGGTGACATGGCAATGACAATCACGCGGAGCACCTATAGGTTCCTAACAGAAAAAGGCCAAATAAAAGAAGGTGTACTCACTCTCGGCAAGGCAATCGCCCCTCCCAACATCAATGTAACACGGGGCATGAACAGATTTAATCGTGCAACAAGTCAATTTGAAAAGTAAGGTGGAATAATGTCAAAAGGACCAATCAATAAGAAAGTGGTGACTAATCTTCCTGTCAAGGTTGATCCCCACAAACGAGTTAAGAAGGGGGACATTGATCCTGTACTTCATGCTCTCCTTCGTCTGGCTACACCTATGGGGTCAGAGAAGGTCATTGTGGGTATCATCAATGCTGTCTGTGCTAAACTATCTATTGAGACTACTCTCGATGAGAAGGGTAATCTACGTGCGGTTGTGGGAGAGGGGTCCAAGACTATCTTTAGTTCCCATATGGACACTGTGCATGACGCTTTTGGTGCATTACGTCTGTATCAATACACGGGGGACAAGAAGAAGGGGATCATCTTTGCTAAGCAGAACAACAAGAAATGTGTGCTTGGTGCTGATGACAAGGTGGGTGTGTGGCTTATGCTCAAGCTTATGGAGGCTGGTACACCGGGGCTGTACATCTTCCATATGGGGGAGGAGCAAGGTCGCGTAGGCTCTAAGTATATCGCTGCCTCTACACCTGAGATATTGGAAGGGTACGAGCGTGCTATTGCGTTTGATAGGGCAGGATACTTGGACATTGTGGACACACAAATATCCGGTGAATGTTGCTCTGATACGTTTGTAGAGGCTCTGTCAACTCAACTAGACGCTGGTCTGGATGACAAGTACCCTGATAGGGCTACTACCTCAGGCTTTACTGGGGCTACAGGTTCCTATACGGACACCGCCTCTTACATGAAACTCATCCCTGAATGTACCAATATCTCTGTGGGCTATGACAACCAGCACACATCTGAGGAGATATTCGATTGGCCGTGGCTCAACGAGACGCTGCTGCCTATCCTGCTCAAAGTTAAGTGGGAAGACCTTCCAACGGTCAGAGATCACACGGCAGTTCCTGTCTACACTAATAGCTACCGGAGTGGTGGTTATGGGAATTATGGTGGCTACAGCGGCTATGGCATGGGCGCAGACCCTTGGTATGAGGATGATGACTTCTGGAAGGGCAATAGCCAGAACGACACTATCCGCAATGTGTCTTTGTATGAGAAGGATATCCCACGTACATATGACTCCACGGCTACATGGGTACTAGGGGAGGATTTACCCACTAACATCTACATGGCTACACGTATCATTGAGAAATGGACGTATAAGAAGGGAGATATCCTTGTTGATGAGGTCAAGACAGCTAACAAGACCATTGAAGAACTCAAGGACTTGGTGAACACTGCATACTATCTGTTCTCTAACATTGAGAGCTTGAAGATACTTGAGGATGGGGATGACAGGGCTAAGATGGTTCAAGGGGATATTGACGACTGGTATCAGGATATGTACACTACTGGTGTGTATGCAGGAGAGCTTGTGGATGATGATAGCGAGGAACCTGCGGAGGAAAAAGATGAGCCGGGGCGTCCACCGGGACCAGCAGACAACATGACCTTTGATAGTAACCTGTTTAAGCTGACACAAGCGAATGAGGAGGCTACAGGAGGATACAATGAGATCACCATTGTTAACAGTGCTGGTGTCAAATACTCTCACTCTGCCTTGAAAGAAAAACGCAAGGGGGACACTCTGTACTACAACATGAGTGGTTATCGTCTGCCTTATATGTTCTACACCATCAAAGGTGATGAGAATTTCCTGAAAGGTTAGTGATATGGAAAGAGATGTTAGACTAGGTGATAAGGTTAGGTGCTGGACAGATACCTCCTCAGTGCGAATAGGTACTGTGTGTCGCTTAACTGTCGCTGGCTGCGACCTTAAGGCTCAGGGCTATGACTTCATCATGAGTGGTGTGGAGAATAACAGAGGGCACCCCCTAAACCACGATGAAAGAGATATTTATGATTTGCCCTACGGGGATGACTACTGGTATGGGGCGTTTAAAGACTGTGATGCACCAATTAAACTGACAGCTAGACAAAAGATTGAAAGGATGTTACATGCTTAACACACGTATTGCTCCATCACCTACAGGTGACATGCACCTTGGAACAGCACGCACTGCATACTTTAACTGGCTTGCTGCACGGGCCACCGGAGGTAAATTCATTCTACGGATTGATGATACCGACTTGGAACGCAGCAAGCCAGAACACACTGAAGTAATCCTTGAGACAATGGAATGGCTCGGGCTGGACTATGATGAAATCCATTACCAGAGTAAGCGTCAAGATAGGTACGAAGATATTGTGCGTATGTTTAAACATAGTGATAAAGGGTTTATTGATGATGGGTGTTTGCGACTGACTGCGCCCTTTGAGGAGGACAATCATCTAGTGATGATGAAATCAGACGGCTCCCCTACATATCACTTTGCCTCTGTGCTGGATGATATTGACATGGATACTAACTACATCATTCGTGGCAATGATCATGAACTCAACCTTCCTAAACACCAGCACATCCATAACCAAATTGTAGGTAATCTAGGGCCAGCGTTCCCTGACGTACAGCATGTAAGCCTTATCACCAAGGGCGGCAAGAAGATGTCCAAGCGTGATGATGCTGCATCTATGCTGTGGTATCGTGACCAAGGGTATAGTCCTGAGGCTGTGCTAAACTTCATGTTACGGTTGGGATGGTCACCAGATCAGGATGACAAGTCCAACGCTATCATCACAAGAGACAAGGCTGTAGAGATGTTCTTCGATGGGGGACACTTTATCAAGGCTAAGCTGTCCGGCTATGACCAGAACAAGCTGGATTGGTTCAACAAGAAGTACAAGGCTATGGAGAGGATGGCGGCATGACGTATTGTTTTCAACCGGGGGACAGAGTTAGGGTCAAGTACAACAATGATAGCAGCGCAGCAGATCACCCCGCAGGTAGTATCAGAATAGTAGATAAGTCGGAAACAACAAGAAGCGGGCTTACCACCTTTAGGGGGAATTACCATTATGGTATATGGGCTGAAAAATTAGAGTTGTGTGTCCCCACCGCCAGAGAGAAAATAGAAAGGATGCTCCATGAGTGAAATTAACGGAGGAAACAACTTCAAGGTAGGGGATATGGTGTATATTCCGGGCCATAGTATATTTGGGGAGCCTAGCAAAGTCCTAGAGATAGGGGAACCTACGTTTCGTGACGCTGACTACACTTATGTCATGGCCCTTGAAGGTATTTATGACAATACCCGCACTATTGTACCTAATGGGTTTCACCTGTATGCTATGACACCTCGTCAGAAGATAGAGAGGATGCTCCATGCTTAACGGAGGAAACAAATTCAAAGTTGGTGATATAGTGTCGTATGCACCCAAACTTGACGACGATTATGATAAAAATCAAAACTTAAAAGTAGTTAGTGTGCAAGAGTTAGGTTTTCATCAGGATAGCTGTACGTATACAATATGCCTAGAAGGGATGGGAGGTACAAAGTATCTACCTAGCTATTACAAACTAGAACCTATGACAGCTCGACAGAAGATTGAGGCCATGTTACATGAGTGATATCAAGGAATATATAGACTCCATCGACCTTGACATGGACGTAGTACACAGGACGGATTGCCCTGAATGTGGTGGTGGTAACACCTTTACGGTCACCAAGACGCTCGATGGAACAGTATGGAACTGCTATTCAGCGACCTGTAGTGTAGTAGGCGGTACTTCGGATGTGCGCTTAAGCAGTGAGGAGCTAGAGATGTTCCTCCAGAGAGGGGATGTCAGGACCCCTTCTCTGTTCCAGATACCTGATATATGGGTACCAGCACGACAATCCAAGAAGACTATGGACTACCTTAAGGTGAATAACTGTCTGGACGCCTATGAGGAAGACAGAGCAGACATCATGTATGACCCTGTATTGGACCGCCATGTCTTTGTAAGCTGGTCTGAGGGCATCTGTAAGGGTGCGGTAGGTAGACTAGCTGGAGGCTCCAGTGCCCCTAAGTGGTGGGTCTACAGCCTAGCAAACACCCATCCATTAGTTATCCCCCAATATGGGGTAGCTGGCTTCCCCGAGTATCCTAATCCCAAGGTAGGGGTGCTGGTGGAGGATGCAGCGTCTGCTTGTGCTGTGAGTTGTGAAGCTGACGGAATTGCATTGATGGGTACAAATCTGAACCCCTACTATGTACCTGTCATAAAAGAGTACGATAGTATTATTATTGCCCTAGACCCTGATGCGCACAACAAGGGCATTGACATGCAGCTAGAGGTATCCATGTACACCAATGCGAAGGTTGCTACCATCACGGATGACCTTAAATACATGCAACCTGATCAAATTAGATGGGAAATAGGAGATTTAGTATGATTAACAGACATAGATTTAAGGTGGGGGACAAGGTGAAGCGTAAAAAGCACGATTACCCTGCTGGTTACTACAATGGCACATACACAGTGTGTGAGACATTCGGTTCACATGGTATCAGGTTAATTAATAATACCAATAAGCGCAAACTATATAACGGATACTACGCATGGGATGTGACACAAGTATTGTCCGCCCGAGAGAAAATAGAAAGGATGCTACATGCCTAGATGTTGTGATGAGGCCAACAATGAGTTGGTGGAGAAGATTTGTGATGATTTACGTGTGTTATTGTTTGATGAAGAACAGATTAACACTATTGAGATATGGCATATTCAAAAGAAGTACACCAAGGTAATCTCTGATACAACACCCAAGCGGCCATTCTGATGCAAGGTGATGAGGTATTCGTCTTGTGTCTCCTAGCCTTCATGCTACTAGTTGTAGTATATGGCATGGGATAGTGTGACATTCCTGCAACACTTATAAACTATTTTAGGGTGTTTGTACGATTTGTCTTGACAAAACCCTGAGGGAACCTATAATAGAACTTGTACCCCATGAGGTTTAACACCCAGTGGATTTCAGATTTAAGGAGGATTAGATGTTTACACTAGAAGCTAAAGAGATAATACGAGGCATAAGGTGGATATGTTTCACCTTGGCAGGAGCTATCTTCTTATGGGTAACCATAGCGGTAGTAATAAGCCTGATCAGTAGGATGATAACATGACTGATTACCATATGTGGGAATACTGGAGAGACAAGTATGGGTATGAAGATGCCTTAAAGGATTATTACCCTGATGATGTAGCTAACACCAGACAACTAGAGTTTGCTCTTAGCCAACTTAAAATGGCAGAGATAATGATAGACACCATCATGAAAGGGAAAGAAGACTATGGGTGAAGCAATATTTATGATAATGATTAGCTTACTTGTAATCGTATTTGCAGGTGCAGCAGTGGTAGGGATGATACCAGCATGAAACGTAATGTAATAGAGACTGACCATAACGTATACCTATACTTGAGGAAGGTACTGATCACTGACCTGATTGATGATCTAGTAGAGTTACAGGAGAAGCACGGTGATGATGCCAAGATAACAATTGATACACAGCATGATCATAATGGGTATACCTATGATGATGTTCAGGTTACTGTATTCTCATACTCCGGTGAGACAGACAAAGCCTTTGAGAAACGTAAGGCCAAGGCAGCTACCGCCAAGATCAGAGCTGACACAGCAAGAGAGATTAAACGGCTCAAGAAGATAGAAGAAGACCACAAAGAACTGGCAAGGCTACAGGCTTTGTATCCAGAAGGGGCTAAGGTATGACACTACTAGAGATGCTGCGCAACAATGCAGGTCCGGAGGAGAATATGTCTTGTAGGATTGATCATGCAGCAGCAGATAAAATAGAAAGCCTAACTAGAACGAACAAAGCACTTAATAAAAAGCTCAAGGCGTATAAAGATTATATTTTATGGTTTTGTTCTCCGGGAGATGACACAGATGAGGAGTACTAAATGGAAAAACAACTACTACTTAAGCTGCTGAACCATGAGTTCTATGAGGATAACAAACACCTTGTAAAGAGAGAATACTTCCCCAAGAACCTGCAACCCTTGTGGAACACGGTACAACAGGCTCAGGAGACGTACACAGAGGACTTAACCCCTTCTGTGGTAAAGAGGCTCCACAATGAGTTCAACCCTGCTATGACCACCCGTCAGAGGGATAACATAGCCATTGTACTGGACGACATGGCACACAGTGATGCTGTACCCAATGATATGGCTGTGGACATCATGAAGCGTGTGCATAGGCGTGAGAGTGCCCGTGCTGTGGCTCAGGAGGCTGTTAAGGTTATCAATGGCTCTGTAGCCACTACAGCTAACCTTAAGCTCATGCTCGGTGACCTAGACGATGACAAGTTTGATGCAGACACCTTCAAAGAGATTGAGTATGATCTTGATAGTCTGTTGGACTCTGTATCACTGGAACACCTGTTCAAGTTCCGCCTCCCTAGTCTGAGGGCACAAGTACCCGGAGCAGGTCGAGGCCACTTTGCGATTATCTTCGCACGTACAGAGATAGGTAAGAGTACCTTCTCTTGCTCTGAGGCTGCTGGTTTCCTTATGCAAGGGCTTAAGGTTGCTTACTTCATCAACGAGGACCCTGCCAAGGCTATGTATACTCGCCTTATCTCTAGTTACACAGAGAAGACCATCCTAGAGATGCTGGCAGACAAGACTACGGTCAATGAGAAGTTTGGCCCAGTATCCAAGAACCTGCACATGATGGATTGTGTGGGCATGGATATCACAGAGGTGGATATATGGTGCAAGGAGAACCAGCCTGATGTTGTGTTCCTTGATCAGTTGGATAACTTCCAGATAGGAGGGGCGCACAACAGCGATACGGAGAAATTAGGGTCTATCTACAGGTATACCCGAGAGATTGCCAAGCGGAGGGACTGTCTTATATTTGCAGTCACACAAGCCTCTGTAGAAGCACAAGGCTTAGCTACCATACAGAAGCACATGATGGAGAACTCCAAGACAGCTAAGCAAGCTACCGCTGACCTTATTATTGGTATTGGTTACAATGATCAGGTACATCCTAACGAAGAGACACGACAAATCAATGTAGACAAGAATAAGATTAACTCATGGCATGGTCATGTGATCTGCCATATGGATAAAGAGAAGGCTTTGTTTAATGACTGATAAAGAGCAGCCTCTTAATGAGTTTGGTAGGATCAAGAACTGGCGAGGACTTAACTGGCTGGATGACCCTAGACCAGTGACTTGGGAAACCTTTGGCCTCAAGCACCATGACAATGAGAAGAAGTTTGGGGGTAAGGATGCTATCTATGTTCTATATGCTGCTGCCTTCCTTGTTCTAATGTTTATTGGGAGTTCATTGTGAAAGTATTAATGATTGATCCACCTTCAGGGTGGAAGTATGGGTTCCCTAAACCTGCACCTAAGGTGGGGGACCTTAACGACCAGTGGTGGATTGATAATGGCTACCCTGAAGATAAGCTGGATGATATTACACGGTTTAGGTATTTTGAAACGGAGGTTGATGATGAGTGATACACAGTATTTTACTATTTTAGGCACTACATGGATGGTAGTAGTACAAGTTACTACGGGCTGGCTACAGCTAGTGACTTTGGTTGCTTGTCTTGGTTGCTTCGGTATAGCTGCATGGAAACAGAGCAGATGATGAATGACGGGTGGTACTGGGTTAAATCCAGTGTGGATGAGGATTACCATTTCATTGTCAGGGTTGATGGTGGATGGGTATTCAGGTATGGTGATGCTACATGGTACAAGCAAGAGGACTTTATGTTTGTGAATGAGATACGAGGACATACAGAAATACAAGCTACACTTGCAAAGGTAAGGGGTGAGAAATGATTGACCAGAAAGCATTGAAAGCTGCTCTTGAGGCATTCATGGGCGTCAGTATCGACAACACTGCACCCACTGAACTGTTGAGCTATATGGCTAGAGCCATCACAACCTACGAGGCCGCAAAGCCACAGCTTGACCAAGAGGCGCTGGAGATTGTGCTTGACTACGCTGGTAAGGGCCACGGCTACACAGTAAAAGAACGTCAAACCGCCATTGCAAAGCTGAGAGGGACTGAATAATGGATATTGTTGAAGACCTGCGCCTTAACCATGAGTACTGCCCAAAAGATGTTATCCTACAGGCCGCTGACGAAATAGAACGACTACGCAAGACGGACAAGATGGCTTGTGAACGTGCAGCCTATTGGGAAGATATGTATCGTAAGCTGACAATGGAGAAGTAATGCGCGTAACAATACTGGACGTTGAAAACTCCGTTACTTATAAAGAATATGAGGGGCGGGACGGCAAGATTAAGAAGCACACGATTATATCCCCCTATAGTGAGGACAACTATTTAGTATCATTAGGGCTTTATTCATTTGATGACACAGTGTCTGATATTACAGACGAAGATGTAGAGTATTTCTGTTTCCAACATAACGAGGAACCTGCAACAGAGGGTGGTTACGAGCGTGTCCAAGAGGTACTGGACAACACTGATCTTCTGGTAGCACACAACTCCAAGCATGAGATTGCATGGCTTGACGCATGTGGCCTTAAGTACAAGGGCGCTACATGGTGCACTATGATTGCAGAATACATCCTCCTACGCGGACAGAGTGCCCCCCTCAAACTTAAAGCCTTGGCAGAGAAGTATCGGCTTCCTCAGAAGAAGACTGATCTTACAGAGGAATATCTAAGCAACAAGGTTGGCTTTGAAGCTATGCCTTGGGACGATGTGGTAGAGCCATATGGTCGTGGTGATATTGTCACTGGTGGCTTGCTCTATCTGGCACAAGTAAAAGAATACGACAAAGACACAAACAAGGGACTTCTCCCTACCCTTCGTATGATGAATGAGTTCACCTACGAACTGGCAGAGATGGAGAAGAATGGCTTGCCTGTAGACGTGAAGGCTCTACAAGAGGTCAAAGCAGCGTATATCTATGAGCATAACCAACTCCGTGTACGTCTAATGGAGATGGCGCAGGATGCTGTAGGAGACACGCCTGTATCACTAACTTCCAATGACTTTATGTCCAAGCTTCTATATTCCCGTGAGATCAGGGATAAGGAGGAATGGAAAGATGTATTCAACATCAAGAAGGACGATAAGAAGCGGGACCTCCCTCGCACACGTATGAACCCCTCTCAGTTTAACAAGGCTGTGAGGTCCATGAGCACTATCTTCCAGAAGACTTCTGCCACACACTGTAAGCCATGTAAGGGTAAGGGCTGGATACACAAGGTCACGATCAAGGGTGTGCCTTATAAGAAGATGCCCACCTGTAAGGATTGCGGCGGTGTAGGTGTTGTCTACAAGCCTACAGGGCATGTAGCAGGGTTTATGTTGGTGGCTACCAGCCCTAGAGGTACGTCTGCCAGTGGCTTCTCCTGTGATGCTGACACCCTTGCCTCGTTAGCTAGTGGTGCCATAGGGGATGCCAGAGAGTTCATGGCTAAGTATGCTAGGTACAATGCTGTGTCCTTCTACCTCTCCACCTTCGTAGAGGGTATTGAGCGTAGGCTGGACATTGATGATGTACTACACACCTCTCTGAACCAGTGTGTAGCTGCTACAGGACGTTTATCGTCCAGTGGGCCTAACCTACAGAATATGCCACGTGGGAACACCTTCCCTATCCGCAGGGCTATTGTATCTAGGTTCCCCGGTGGTAGTATCATGAAGGCTGACTTTAGCCAGTTGGAGTTCCGGGTAGCAGGGTATCTATCGAAGTGCCCAGTGGTGCTGTATGATGTTAGCAACGGGGTGGACGTACACTCCTTTACGAGAGACACCATCAATGCGTATGATAATGAGCCAGACATCGACAGACAGGACGCCAAACCAGACACCTTTAAACCTCTGTATGGTGGAATGTCTGGTACACCAAGGCAGGTAGCATACTACAAAGCCTTTATGAAGAAGTATGGGTTTACTGCGTGGCATGACACCTTGCTGGCAACGGCAGTGGAGTACAAGCGTATCACACTACCCTCAGGGCGTCAGTATGACTTCCCCGGCGCTGTGAGGACCAAGACAGGCTATGTGAAGTACACTACGCAGATAGTCAACTACCCAGTCCAAGGCTTCGCTACGGGCGACCTAGTGCCTCTGGCGTGCATAGCTGTGGGGAGATTGATGCGGTTACGGTCGGACCTGAAATCCCTTGTCATCCTCACAGTGCATGATGATATCGAGATTGATGTCTATCCCGGTGAGGAGGATGAGATTGCCAAGATACTTGAGAAGGGTATGCTAAGTATCCCAGAGATGTGTATGGAGTTCTACGGCTTTGAGCTTGAATACCCATTGGAGATTGAGATAAGCATAGGAGAGAATTTGATGGAACAAACTGAAATAGGAAAGTTTAGCAGATAATGTTTGATAAAATTTATCCAGTACGTACACATACTGAGTATGTGCCGTATGACAAAACTGTAAACCACCAATACGCCACTACATCAGAACAGGCTAAGCATCTTGAAGATTTACAGAAGCAAGCGTGGGCTAGTGTTACAGATGTTATGGTGGAGGATATTGAGGAGAACTTCATCAGTGTGGCTAAGGCTGTAAGAGCTAAAGACTACTCTAGTTGGAAGGATAGAGCCTTCGCATGTTTTATCCTTAATGGTAAAGAGTTTGAGGTTAGGGTTTCAGTTGAAGACGTAGAAGATGATCCCAATGCAGTTAACAGAGCTATTGCTGAGAAGATAGCAGCAGAGATAACTTCACAAATCTTTAAAGAAATGAGGGTAGTATAATGATATGGTTATTTTTATTCACAGCTATGGTTAGCTCCTCGGCACCAGCTATGGTGGTTATACCTATGGGCAATAATCAAAAGTATACTTGTCAGGTTAGGTTAGATAACATCATGGAGCATGAGAAAAAGAAAAAGTATAGGCAGAGGGTATCCAGAGGTTATTGCATGGATCAGAGTGGAGTGTATTACGAGAGAGTGGAAAAACGGAGGAAGAATAAATGAACATCCTAGTATGCGGAGGCAGAGACTACGGCAACAACACAGATGAGATGGAGTTCATCTGGGCAGTGCTGAAATACAAACATGAGGAAAACCCCATCACTCATTTGGTTAATGGCGGGGCTAAGGGAGCAGATAGCGCAGGTCATGCATGGGCAGCCTTCAATGGTATTGATGTATCTGTGTACGAAGCTAACTGGGCTAGGTATGGCAATGGAGCAGGGATGATAAGAAACCTACAGATGTTAACAGAAGAGGCTATTGATTTAGTTATCGCATTTCCGGGAGGCAATGGGACAGCAGACATGGTTCGGAAAGCCATAGTAAAAGGTGTGCCAGTTTATAAACCAAAGTATGAGGACAAGTACAGGAGTGCTATATGAATATTGACGACGAGATGAAAGTGGCTGAACTAAAGTTATGGGCACTTATTGAGAAGTATCAGGAAGACAATGAGGGGCAAGGCCCAAATATTATCTACATCAGTGATGACGAAGAACTACAATCATTGATGATGTGGGAGTGCGTTCAACAGGGATGGGACTATGATCGCACGACTAAACCTACATATGCTGATTACGAGTGAGTTTTGTATTTGGTATTGCAGTGGTGATAATATTGTTAATGGTAATTACAGGGTGACAAATATGTCACACTTTTAAATTAATTTCACTTTTATGTCGATTTTACTTGACAAAACCCTGAGAGAACCTATAATAGTATATGAGGCTAATGACAAAAGGAGCAAAAATGTCAAAAACAGAAGTAGCGACAATCGAAGGGGTTAACGTACCCGCAACACTATCCGAGCTGTCTTCAGCAGAGCGTGATGCTATCATGGAGGCGTCGGGACAAGGCGTTGTATACGGAAGTCTGTTACCCCGCCTGTCTATAAACTACAAAGCGGACTACTTGCCGGATGAGACTGACCCCGACACGGTTATCTCTCTACCACGGGGCAAGTACAAGCTCACAGTGGAGAACAGTGAAGGTGAGAAAGTAACGGCGTATGCAAAGAATGTAATCTTCCAGCCATACATGAAGGTTAATTGCTATGCTGCATACAACAAAGACGAAGAGAAGTATGAGCTTATGTCCACACGTTTCCCTAACTGGAACACTCCGGTTATGGATGATCTTGGTAACGAGTTTATTGCCAAGGCGTATGGTCGTGAGGTCAAGAAGGCATACCCTAAGTGGGAGAAGTTCATTAAGTGCTGGAACATTACGTATGGCACAGCAACTCTCCCCGATGCGGTAGATATGCATGGTGCTGCTGTAGAAGTTGCAGACGTACCTTGTTCGTGGGTAGCAAAAGGTTCAAGCTTTATGCCTTTGGCGGAAGCCATTGATGGTCTTACAGCACAAGGTAAGATGATGCAGCAATACACAATGAAGCTTGGTGCTACTCGCGTGGATGATGGTGGGGACCTTGTGTACTTTATCTCCACGATTGATTGGTCTAAGGATAAAGTTGAGTTCGGCCCAGATCAAATGGATTTGTACCGAGACTTCCAAGACACAATCAAAGAAGAGAATGCGCAAATCCTTAAGAAGTTCAAGGAAGCGCAGAGTAAGCGTAGTAACATTAAGGCTGCCGAAGATTTCTCCGGGTCGGACTTGTCAGATGACTTTAACATTACGCCAGATGACTTGCCAGAGGATATGTTAGCGGCAGGATAAGCAGCAGAAGCGAAGAGAAGGGTTGGTGGTCATCCCGGAAAACGAAAACCACCCCTTACTAGGGAGTAGTACTACCCGATCTAGGGAGATCGAAGTGTGTGAAAGATAGGTCCGAGGGAGCCTTGACTAGTTCAAAATTCCCTCACTTATTTAAAGGAGAAAAGTAATGGCTCTACGACTTAAAGACATAGACTTTGTGATAGCTAATAGTTTTGGGGATGGTGCGGAGTACAGGGATAGTGTGCTGTATGGCAGTAGCATGTACCCCGACCCATACGCTGCCGTACACCACGTAACTGTTATTACCACTCGCAATTCACTTATGGCTGTGCGGCTCACAAAGCAAAACCATAAGGTAGTAGGTGACCTTCGGCCCGAGCTGGAGGAGATGAGAGTTTCCCGTATTCGTACATACAATACATATGCTTGGTATGATGGGCCTCAATGTGGTGGTACTTACACTAGTACTGCCTCAGACAGTGTTACCCTTAATGCTGAGTTTGATACAGCAGAAAGGTACATGGAGGTAAGTGCAGAGCTGGATGATATGCTTAGGGAAGAGGCCGCATCGGGGAGACGCCCCACAGCAGCTATCCCTAGTACCCAGTATGAAGGGCATGACGCAGTATCAGCACAACGAGTAGACACAGCACTATCCGCACTAGTAGTAAGATCAAGGGAGATATACAATGCAAGAGTCGCAACTAATAACCTTACAACTCAGCAACTACCTAATCAAGATGGCTCAGGACGAAGTACAACTGCCGCAGGAATTAGTACAGGTTATGGCAGACAATCTAGCCGCTACTTTCAGTTCACAGCGGAACTCTGATTTTTCCCTACGGATGTCTAACGTAGGCAAGCCCTTGTGCCAATTAGTTATGGCTAGGGATGGTGCAAAGAGGGACCCCATTCATCCCACACAGATGCCAGTAAGGTTCGCCACTGGAAATCTAATGGAAGAATGGTTTGTGGCTGTAATGCACGCAGCCGGGATACCAATCGAGGGATACCAGACCAAAGCCAAACTTGATATCGCTGATACGTCCATATCAGGGACCAGCGATCTGATCATATATGGCAAGGTCTGGGACTTGAAGACTGCCTCTGACTTCGCGTTTAAAAAGTACGAGCGTGATGGTTATGAGGGAATGAAAGCAGACGACCCTTTCGGTTATGTAGGTCAGGGTTTTATGTACGCCAAAGCACATGATAAACCATTGGGAGGGTGGATTATCATCAATAAGAGTAATGGCAAATTCGTTGTTATCTCCGCGCCGGAGGAGCAGGAGGAGGAAATAAAGGAAGTACTGGAGAATGTCGCAACCAGCATCAAGTACATCAATGAGGGAGGAGAATTTAAAAGGGGCTTTGACGATGAGGAGGAGAAGTTCCGTAGTAATCCCACAGGTAATCGCAAGTTAAAGTTTGGTTGTGAATGGTGTGACTACAAAGCTGCTTGTTGGCCTGATCTTACTCATGCACCCGCAGCCTTTAGTAAAGCCAAGGATCGTAAGTGGGTTTACTACACTGAACTAAATAACACGTTGGACGAATGAAAACAAGTAGCGCCAAGCAGAAGGGTAGGAAACTGCAACAATGGGTAAGGGATCAGTTTTTAGCGATATTTCCTGATCTTGAGCCAGATGATGTAAGGTCTACCTCTATGGGGGCGGGGGGTGAGGATGTACAGTTGTCCCCCGCTGCTCGTAAGCTTATACCATTAGTTATTGAGTGTAAAAATGTAGAGAAGTTAAATGTGTGGGCTGCATATGATCAAGCTAAGGAGCATAAAGAAAAAGGTGAGCCTGTTGTTGTGATGAAGAAGAACCACAGAGAGCCACTAGTGGTCATAGACGCAGAGTACTTTTTTAGGATGTTGAAAAATGAGTGATGATAAAATGGGCGTAGACATGGAGAATAATATTATCACCATGCAGACGGATTGTAGCTACGTTGTGTTTAAAGAGAGTGAAGAGGGGCGGCTACGTACTTTTAGTTACACGGGCAAGGACTGCTCTGACATATTGTACGTACTGATTAATGGAATGTTAATGCATTTGGAAAACAACCAAGACTTTTTATTGGACTACGCAGGGGAGCATGATGAAGATTATAAGCCAGTGGTGGTACATTGATGTTAGCAAACAAAACAGACAAAGACTCTGTTAAAGAGTATTTAGAAAATAGAGTTAATAAATATTCTCCAATATTTGATACTGATTGCTGTTGGTTTTGGTCCCGTGGCGTTAACACAAGTGGATATGGTCACATAGGACCTAATCGTATAAGTGCTCACTATGGAGTCACTACGGCGCATAAGCTATCTTACTTAGTGCATAATGGGGAAGTACCTGAAGGACAGTGTGTATTACATACGTGCGATAACAAAATATGCATAAACCCCAACCATTTGTTTTTAGGTACGCACCAAGACAACATGGATGATATGGTGCGCAAAGGTAGATCAGACACTTCTTCAGGTGAAGACCACCCCATGTCAGTGCTGTCAACCCTAGATGTTTTACGTATAAGAGATTGCAAAGACCACAATACTTCTGTAGAGCTATCCCGTATGTTTGATGTTAGCCCCAGAACAATAAGAGATATATGGAATAGACATACTTGGAAGGATGTATAAAATGAGTACTCATATGGTTATAGGTGATACCCACTCCAAACCGGGGCAAAGTTTAGAGAGATTTCATATGTTGGGGGAGTTTGCTTTGAAATATCGCCCTAATGAAATTATATGTTTAGGAGATTTTGCGGACATGGAGTCTCTGTGCTCCTACGACTTTGGCAAGAAGAGCTTTGAGGGTCGCAGGTACAACAAGGATGTAGAGTCTTGTAGAGAGTCTCTGGCCGCCTTTAACGCCCCTATAGATGCATACAATAGGCGTCAGGCATTGAACCGCAAGGTACAGTGGCGTCCTAAGCGCACCATGCTAGGTGGCAACCATGATGAGGCACGCATCAATCGTGTGATTGAGCTTGATCCCAAGATGGACGGCACTATCAGTATGGATGATCTGGGCTACACAGATTACGGGTGGGACTATCAGCCCTTCCTACAGCCTAAGAACATTGACGGTGTGCTCTACAACCACTACTTTGTGAGTGGTGTCATGGGGCGTCCTATTGGGGGAGAGAACTCAGCACGCAGCCTCCTAATGAAGAACATGGTATCCTCTACAGCAGGACACTCACATGTGTATGACTACGCCAACAGGACAACTCCAGAGGGTAAACGTATTCATGGGCTGTCAGCAGGGTGCTACTTTGAGGAGAGTATGGATTTTGCACGTAGCACAGAACATCTGTGGTGGAGAGGTATTTTCTTGAAGCATAATGTTGAAGATGGGGATTATGATCTTGAGACATTTAGCATGAGGCGGTTGAGGGAGATTTTGTAATGCGTGGCGAAGTACAAGACTTTATGGAAATGATGAGGAAACGCTTTTTGAACTACGAACAATACCAAGCATTGCTGGAGGAGGAGCATAAGAAATACCCTCCCCATCACTTAACGTCTAAGTATGCAGACAGAATAATTGCGGACCTAGAGAGACAGATTAAAGAATTGAAGGAGGAGTTAGATGCTGTACAATTATCAAACAATCGGTGACAAGTTAAACATTTTCCATGCCAAGATGGGGGAGCATATTCCTTACAAGTATGATAACTCCTTGCTACGGCTCAGGAAAGAATTGATTAGTGAAGAGTTTGATGAGACATGGGACGCAATTCAAGAAATTGAAGACCTTGCGTATTCAGAAGAGAGTGAGAAAGTACTCAGAGGCAAACTACTAAAGGAGCTTTGTGATTTAGTGTATGTAGCAGTGGGTACAGCAGCGCAACTTGGTATGGACTTTGACTCTGCTATGAACAGAGTACACAAGAACAATATGACTAAATGGGAGAACCCCCGTTTTCGTGAAGATGGAAAACTTCTAAAACCTGAGGGATATGAAACTGTTAATTTGGAAGACCTAGTATAATGGCACACTACATTAAGATACACGACTTGGGCAATAACCCTTTCTTTGCGGATCAGATGCAGTTGGTAAAAGACTTGGATATTGGGGCCTTTAAGGTTTATGGTATCCCCCTCGGTAACGTACACACGTTCATTGAGTTCGCTCAGGAGAATGCTGAAGACTTTGAGCAGTTTGTGAATAAGAAGGCTTTGCTTAGTGGGGAGCTGGTTGCGGCCCCTACTGACGAGGAAGATGTTGACAAGTTTATCGAAGCTGAATTTACTGAAAGCGAATAATGAATAAAGTATATGGCCCTACACTACCAATTTCAGAAGAGTTACATGCACAAAAATACAGGGGGGAAGGCGAGAGTTTTGAAGAGGGTGTAATCCGTGGAGCTGGTGCTGTTGCGGACGATGAGGCTCACTACGCTAAGGTGGTGGATATCAACAAGAACATGCGTTTCCTGCCAGCAGGGCGTGTTCAGGCGGCTATGGGCAGTGCACGTAATGTAACACCCTACAACTGCTTTGTGAGTTCCACTATCGAAGATAGCATGGATAGTATCATGCGTGCTGCTACAGAAGCAGCAGAAACCATGAGACTAGGAGGCGGCATTGGATATGACTTTAGTAGATTACGCCCAGAGGGGGATCGCATTGTATCTCTCGACAGTACATCAAGTGGCCCCATTTCATTCATGGAAATATTTGATGCTATCTGCGGTACTATCATGGCAGCAGGGCATAGGCGCGGTGCGCAGATGGCTGTCCTTAGGGTAGATCATCCAGACATTGAGAAGTTCATCAGGGCCAAGCAGAACGAAGAGAAGTTCAAGCGGTTCAACGTATCCGTAGCTGTTACAGATAAGTTCATGCAAGCAGCTATTGATGGTGATGATTTTGATTTGGTATTTGATGGTCGTGTTTACGGTCGTGTCAATGCGTCAGCTTTGCTGGATGAGATCATGCGCTCCACATGGAACTGGGCTGAACCCGGAGTACTGTTCATTGATCGCATCAATGAGATGAACAACTTGTACTATTGTGAGGAATTGGCAGCTACAAACCCTTGTGGTGAGCAGCCACTGCCTCCTAATGGTGCCTGTCTGTTGGGTAGCTTCAACCTAACCATGTACATCAAGGAGGATAATAATGGTAAGCGGTACTTTGATTACGGTGCTTTTGAAAACGATATTGCTCCTACTGTTCGGGCTATGGACAATGTTGTTGACAGGGCTGTGTATCCGCTTCCGTCACAGCAGTTGGAAGCAGAGTCTAAAAGACGTATGGGCTTGGGCGTTACTGGGCTGGCTAATGCAGGGGAGTCTCTTGGTTTACCTTATGGCACTCCTAGATTTATAAAGTTCACGGAGTCTGTTCTAAGTATCTTAGCCAACACTGCGTATATGGCCTCTGCTATGTTAGCAAAAGAAAAGGGAGCGTTCCCACTATACGATAAGGAGAAATATCTTGCTGGAGCTTTCATCAAAACTCTGGACGACTCAGTACAAAAAGCTATTGCTAAGCACGGTATTCGTAACTCCCATCTCACTAGTATCGCTCCTACTGGAACAATTAGCCTTACTGCAAACAATGTTTCATCGGGGGGAGAACCAGTATTCGCCCTTAAATATGATAGGACGATCAATACACTCCGTGGAGTTGTGGTTGAAAGTGTTACTGACTACGCATTCCGTGAGTGGGGTGTTAGAGGTAGGACTGCCTCGGAGCTGAGTGCAGATGACCACCTGAGGGTACTGGTTGCCATGCAGAAGTATGTGGACAGTGCAGTATCCAAGACTTGTAATGTGTCACCAGACATGCCATTTGATGAGTTCAAGATGTTGTACATCAACGCATGGAAGGGTAAGTGTAAAGGTATTACGACATACAATCCAGAAGGTAACAGAAAAGGAGTGCTGAATGTTACAGAAGAAAGCGAAGGAGCAGCCTGTTGGATCAATCCCGATGGGTCTAAGTCTTGCGAATGAGCAATATTATACTGGTATGCTAAGAGGTATGCATATTATGCAAGACGCGGCCCTTAATGGTATGCAAAGTATGGATGTAGACAAGCGCGAGGTCTTTAAGATGGTATCCGAGCTTGTGGGATGGAGTATGATGATGGAGACTATATCAAAAGATGAAACATCCTAAGGAAAACTGCTTCACTTGCACACTATACGCACATTGGCAAAAGCAACAGGCACTACAGAAACCAATCATAGATGTAGAATTTGAGGAGATAAAAGATGGGCCAGAGAGAGGACGTACAGATGGTGGGTCTGTTGCAGCAGATAGCGGCGCTGCTACAGGACATGTCGATAGCATCACAGGTGATGGAAGCGAAACCGGAACCAGTGAAGGCAAAGGAGAAGGTGGAAAGGTTGACATCAGGGTGTAAAGACCATCCTAATTATTCCGGCCAACGTAAACCACGAAGCGAGTGTCCCCACTGTTGGGAGAGCTATGATGAGAAAAACAAAGGGAAAGCAAAATGAGTAAGAAGTTGTGCCATGCGTGCGTTGACCCCCGCGATACTGGACTACCGTTCTATGCGCTGTGGGATGATGGAGAGTATGTAGAATGTTATTTTTGTGAGGGTACAGGACGTAAACTCACACTTAAAGAAATGGAAAAAAGGGAACAGGAGATGGAAAATGAAAGTTGAACTAGAGATTGAGAGCCTTGACGAATTTGTAATTACAGCACTACGTAACTCATATGAGCTTGTGGTACTGGATGACCTTAAGGGGCAAGAGGAGTTGCTAATTAGTATCCTTGATGTGTTAGAGTACTACACTATTCATGAAGAGCACATGGACTGGCTAAGCAGTCTGGCTGTGTGATGGCTTTTGGCACCATTAATTATCTACCTTCACAAGTAGCTCTTAGCTCAAAGGAGTACAACATATGTATGCGAAAGTGTATGGAAGCAATAACAGAGAGGCTGATGGTTGATGAGAACAAAGAGACTATGTGCGTAGACGATATAGATACGCACCTCATGTCTCGGTTTATGACACCAGATGAAGACACTATTAGGATATCAGTCAGGACGGATGTGTATAGGAGTTTTTAATGTACCTAGCGCCGAGTGTTAAGATAGCCCATTATGACTTCCTTATACAGCAGATGGGCGCAGTTATGGAGTCTGCTGAAGTGCATGGTATGTGTGATAAGAGTGGTCAGGTTATCTACATAGACACTGGTGCCACTAATGCCATCCAGAAGGATACTCTACTGCATGAGATAATGCACGCTATCTGGTGGACTGCATACTTGGAGGATGAAGATAAAGAGGAACGGGTTGTCAGCAGCTTATCTACAGGGCTGTTACAGGTGCTGCGAGACAACCCTTGGGTGGGAGAAGCTATAAGATGAAAGTTGATGTGATACCAGAGCCTGTCGATACAGAAAATGTATACTTAGCAGGAGTCATTGATGGGGAGGGTTGTTTTGTAAGCACTATTGATAAACGCACTGGGAAACCTAATTGCTGGTTAGCTGTTGAGATGACAGACCTAGATGTGATACAGAGATTACATAAACAATACGGAGGGCATTATCATGAGAATACTGCGCCCTCCCGTAAGCCTCATTTTAAGCAGAGTTGGAGATGGCGGTTAAACAAACAAAAAGATTTATTTGATTGTATTATACATATCGGCCCTTACCTTTGTGAGCGCAGATACAAGAAAGCTAGTGAACTATTTGAAATATTGGAGCCTAAGGTATGCAAGTAGAATTAGTATGGGCTACACCTAACGGTGAGCAGCTTATTGCGGAGATGGCAAGAGTATCTAATCCAACCAATGCAAAAAACACAGAAACTGCACCTAACCTTATCAAATACCTCATAGAGCATTCTCATTGGAGTCCTTTTGAGATGGTGAATGTATGTATGTCTATTAAGTGTCCTAGAGATATTAGTAGACAGTTACTTAGGCACAGGTCTTTTACATTTCAAGAATTTAGCCAAAGATACGCAAAAGTTGATAGTAATTTCATACCTAGAGACATTAGACTACAAGACACAGCTAACAGGCAGAATAGTATTTCTATAAATCCTCATACAGAAGATAAAGAAGAGTTACTGGCAGTACACGATTGGTATGAAACTCAAAAGCGTATTCATAATATCACTAAATCAGAGTATGAGAGGCAGTTATCTAGGGGAGTAGCCAAAGAGGTTGCGCGTACTTTGTTACCTGAGGGGCTAACCCCAACCCATTTATATATGAATGGTACCCTACGTAGCTGGATACATTTTTGTGGTGTTAGGTTAGGTGAGGAAACACAGAAGGAGACGAGGCAAGTGGCACAGATGATTGAGGATATTGTTAAACCCTTATTTCCAGTTTCATGGAGGCTTTGAAATGAGTAGAGCAGAGACAGAGATTTGTGATGCACGACTATTCCTCAATACAGATGGTAACATCATCTTTGAGCTTGGGGAGTACCCACCAGCTCACCTAGCTGCTATACTAGATAGTAGTGAGGCTATGGGGCCACAGGAGAACCTATACAGCTTCCTAACGGCCCAACGTAGGTTCAAGGAAGTCTTTTGGGCACTACATGAAGAGATGGAGATGCACAACGGCAAGGAGGCAACCATCACATACGATGATGGGGAACAACTAGAGATAGAAACAGTACTGGAGGAAATGTATGGAGCACAAGATAAGCAGTCCGCAGCTACAGGTGGCAATAAATAGTCTGCTACCTTACCATGACACGTTGTCTAAGGAGAACAAGTTGGTGCTTACAACTTTACTACAGTTACAGTTAGTGAGGATGGCGGAAAAAGAAGCACAAGCCACACCAGCTACCACGTACATACAAGGCTAAAAATAAACCCTCCCCGGATTTCTCTAGGGAGGGTTTTCTCGTTGTGAGCGAGTCTTCTTCTTTTCTTATTATGAGTTCTTTTTCCTTGCTTGTATAGCCTGTGCGTATTTAGCCGCTGCAAACATAGTGTTGACCTTAGGGTCCATCAGTATTCTTTCTAGCTGCCTGATGTTCATTTCTTTTAGCTCTGACTGCTTTAGCCCAGTATATTTAGTGAATTTATTCCCAAATAATTTACCAGCGTGCTCCAGCATATTCTTAGCTGTTTGTGGTTCTACTTGCCAATAGCCTCTGGCCGGACCCTCTGAAAAACCTACATGAGACTTCTCATTTAGGGATAACTTCACAACCCCTGTATCAATCGTGCCTTTTCTAAATACACCTTTCTTGGGTATTTTTGGCTTCCTAAACTTAACTTGCTGTACTTTGTATCTGCCGCCACCGCTCTCATGTAGGGCTGTCATGTACATAAGCTCTTCAAACTGCTTAGGGTCCATACCTGCATCTCCTGCAAAGGCATCAGCAGCTATCCTAGACATCTTCCGCAGTTCTTTTTCTTTAGGGGCTTTGCCGTACAAGCGTTTAACATCTGCACGGAATTTCTTCATCTTCTCAGGGTCGTTCTTTCCCTGATATGCCCACCCCCACAGCTTACTAAAGTCCTGCGTGTTACTCTCTCTGGTGCTGGCTTTAGCCTCACTGGCGTTAGTCATCATGCTGCCGCCTACTACGGCTGCTCCTGCTGCACCAGCTACAGGTTTCTTTATGTCGTACATACCACTGGAGGTGGGCACATCACGCATTGATCTAGCTGTGTGAAACTCTCTATCTTCAGGATTTCCTCCGGTGCGGGAGTTAGGGGTGTCATCTGCTGTGTCATATATATAATTACGTGCACGACTTTCATCAGACAAACGAACTCTGCCTTCGGTTAGCCTAGCATCTGCCTCACCAACATTGCCATAATACGACTCATCAGGGTCTGCTGTAAATTTTTTATACCTATTTCTGGTAGCGATCTCTTCTCCCATAGATTTGTAAGATATCTGTCGGGTGTTAGCTAATTTTATAGACTGCTCAGAAGGTGTCCAGCCAAACATATCTTCAAAGTAGTCTTTAACAAAATTCATATCTATATCTTTTGTAGGCTCTTTACCATTATTCCTATTCATGGCTAGTTCCCGAAGTATATGTGCATCTTGTAATGTTTCTGTGTCAGCATCCCAAACCTTAAAGTGTTTTTGCTCAACCTTAAACGCTCCGGGATTAGTGCCTAATGTGTGCCCCTCTTTGGTCTGTACTAGGTGCTGTATCTCATGTAACAATGTTTCTAGTTTGTTACGATTACTATCTCTTGTGTTAAACTCTGCAAAATCATCACCCATAATTCTTTGTATTTGCTCATCATATTGTTTGAATGACGCCAAATTCAATTTCATAACTGTGCCATTATTAGTAACAGTACCTGCGTATCCAGAACCGGGTTTCCACTCAAACATTACCATAGTGTCTTTTAATTCTGGGTACACCTTAAACAGTTCGTCATGCTGTATGACATCGCCTAGTCGTGCCATGTCTAGGGTGTCTGCACCTTTATTCATCTTCTCTGTACCAAAATCTGTAATTTTAGCAGCTTGATCGTTTATTTCAAACTTCCAGTCACCAGATACAGGGTCCTTGGCCCACCCAGTTTCTTTCCAGATTTTACGCTCGCTCCTGAGCATAGCTTCATCTGCAAGCGCAGCGCCTCCGTGCCCATATTGATCATATGTTTTACCATCAATGATCATAGGTTTGCGTTTTTTATTTGCTGCTAGTGCTGCTTTCTGCGCTGCCTCCGCAGCCTTATGCTCTCGCATAGCTGTGCCAAGGGTACCAATCTGTTTAAGGCCAGAGTCTCCTTTAGCCATAGCTCTCATAGCACCCTTCTCACCACTGAGCATACCAGCAGCAGCAAACGCAGCTATGCCTTTGGTAGCCGCAGCTTTAGCTACAGAAGCAGTACCAAGGGTAGCAGCATCCAGAGCACCAGAAGCTACAGACTCTACTCCACTAGCAGCAGCACCAAAGTAATCCCCCTCACCCCACCTTTTCTCTGCTTCTTTACTGGCGTCTGTCATGCCCTTGAAAGGGGCAAAGTCTAGGGCGTTCTCATTCATCCAGCCGTAGGTAGCTTTAGCAGCGTCAACTGTGGTGTCATACGCATCTTCAGCAAACTCAGCTATGTCTCCGGGTATCTTTGCTAAAGACTGACCAGCAGAGGACATGAATTTAGATATATCAGACTCAGGTTCATTGGTACGGTCTGGTAAAAGATCAAGCCGAGGCCCTGTACCATTGAACTTATGTGCATAGTTTGTTATCTCATCATCCATACTGCTTCTCCACTGCTTTGCACATATATCCCATGCTGTGACGGGCAAGAGGGTTGTACCAGTTACCTGAACCAACATGAATGCGCTCATCAACATGTACAAGACCGGGGACCGGGGGCCAGTAGACTGCAACATCATATTTGTTTCCTATCACGTTAGTCTCACAAATAACTTGATCGGCTGCCTTCTGGTCTAAGGACTTGGTAGCACAAAAAGAATAGAGTGCCGTAGGCATCATAGGGTTAGCTGAGCAATAGACAGTGGCTAATGCCCCGCCCATTGAGTGCCCTGTGACGTACAGAGGCTTACGTATACCCGCTATAACAGTATCTATGGCTGGTCTGAGCATGTTAAAGGCGTCTTTGTACCCTGAGTGGATACGCCCCTCTCCAGCCCACTTCTCCAGTCTAGGCCATGACAGGTTGTGCCATATGTCCATGAAGCTGGTAGGCTCTGTACCACGCCACACCAGCCATGCTTCATCTGCACTCTCGCAGAGCATAGCCTGTGTGTCTGCATGGCTCCAGAAGAACACATCCTCATCAAAGCCAAGGGCCTTAGCCCGAGCAATAGCTACATCACACTTCTCATATACGGCAGAAGCTAATTGTGAGGCGACTACTACTTTTTGCATTCTTTGGCAATCCTTACGTTAGCAAGATACTTGATACGCTCATAATCAGCAGAGGTATCAATTTCATAACCTTCAGCAGCAGGCAGAAGGATCAGTAGAGCACCTACAGGAGGGATAGCAGCAGTGGCGATACCAATACTGGCACCCATGATAGCATAGCCCTTGGCTTGACGCAGGTTAAGGACTTTTGCAATCTTCTGTGCACGCCCATACATCTCACGATCAATACCTTCACAAGTCGTGGGGGCATCCTTAAACGGCGTTAAAATACCTTCTGGTGTAGTACAAGCAGTCACTAGAGATACTAGTGCAACCATAATCAGTTTATTCATTTTTAGCTTCCTCTCTCGCTCTTGATCTTTCGTAGCCCTTCATAACTGAGTCTACTAGTCTCTTGATGTTGGAGTTCAACCTGTCATTGATTTTGGTGAGGTCTGCCAACTTCTTCTGTGGATCACCTTTACGGGCCAGTATGCTGTTTTTACGTTTGTATAGCATCTGGATACCCTGCATACTTGCCTTGAGGTGCATATTACCCTCAAACAGACGCTTGTACTCAGGGTTAGCCAACATGTCTTTTACTAGCTGCCTAGCCTCAGGCTCCGCTTTAGCCATGTTACTCTGGATAGTGTTACCTACAGGCTCAGCTTTCTCACGCATCTCACGCAACAACTGTACATTACGTCCACCTTTGTGGGTAGGCTCCATTGATCTACCAGTAAGATAGGTGTCACCAGCAGCCTTTGCAGGGTACCTGTCAGAGTTAATCTCTTCGTCTATGGCGTGGAACGCTTTACCCACAATACCGGGGAGCAGGAAGTTAAACCATCTGTCCAGTTTCACAGGGGACAGGCCAGCAAACTCCCCACCAAAGTCTGCAATGAACTTAGCAGGTGTGGAGGTATTGGCACGAACCCTTGACTGTGGGATTTGGCTAAGCTCATACTCTGTCTGTATAGGGGCACCAGTGAGGAGGTCCTCGTTGATAGAGTGCTCTAGTATGGTACGTGGCAGAGAAGGGATCATAGACATACCTTCTATGCTGGTAAGACGCCCCATCTGCATAAGCATGTACTTCTGGAAAAGCTTACGCTCCTCTGGTTCAGTGAAGTAGTCATTGAAAGCTATCTTGATAGCGTTAGGTAAGATGGCAAACTCAAAAGGTACAGGTATTGTGAAGATGGCATTGTCGTAGCCAGCTATCTTAGGGGTTACAATAACAGTGTTGTCGAACCCGATGTGGGGAGCTATATCATTGTATATTCTTGAGACATCTTTATCTCCAGTTATACCCTCTGCGTTCTCGTTGTAGGCGTCAACCATCATATAAGCTATGGACAGTTTGCCAAGCCTACGGTACACGTTAGCTACCTCAGTAGCTTCTTGTGCGTTCAGACGCTTACCCATGAGCTTACGGACACCCATAGCTCGGGACCACCTGTAGACACCCTGTGCCCAAGTGTTTGTAAACGCAGACACACTAGTAATCTGACGGAACAGACCATTGGTGCCCGTGTTACTAAAGTCCATAAGATCACGTACCATGAACCCTGCTTTACGCTCAGAGTAACCATTCTTGATCAAACGGTCATACTGGGCCTGTCTAGGGAGATACTCTAGGCGGGACATGATGTCCTCATACCTGCGCATCCATGTCCCTAGTGTGCTCTTATCCAGCTTCATAAGTTTATTAGCGTGCTCACCGAGGCCAATGCTACGTAACCTCTCAGCAGGAGTCTTTGTGGCAAGTTTCTGTATGGACTCCGGTGTCCATTCTTTTAAGGTTCTCCCTATTCCCTCTGTACTTACGGTGGTGCCAATGTCGTGCAGGTTGTGACCAAAGCCCATACCCTGTTTGATTGTGTCACCAAAGTCATCAGCAAAAGGTTTAGTTTTTCCTGCTATAGATGCAGCTTTGTTTATGGCTGGTTTGAATACTGTAGTGCCAGAGGCTTTAACTAAATCCATAAGTGCGTGTGACTTACTAGGTGCAGCCAGCAGGGCAAAGTGTGCAATATCCCTCATCAAGTTGACCTGCGTAACAAACACAGGATCATACGTGGTGATAGACTTACTCTCATAACGCTTGAATGGGCGTAGGATACCCAAGAAGGAGTTGAAGTAAGGGTTAGTCTCCAGAGGAGCCAACGACTTCATAGACGCAGCTAGGTCAGGAGCCTTAATGATGTACTGTTCTTCAACACCATTCCTGAACACCTTCTCAATGTGTTGTCCTTTTTTAGCTTCCTTGGTAGTACCCTTAGTGATTAGCTCAGCTATGTCATCCCCATGATCAAGACGTTTGATCTGGTCAAAAGCTTTAAGCTTGAACTTGTTTGTGAGTGCAAACTTCATCTGACGCTTTACAGCATTAACGTAGTTTACGTACATATTCTCAAGAGGGGGCATATCCCGCAGAGACTCTTCTGGTGAGAGTTTACGTGCCTCCTTTACAGAGGACTTGCCACCTGTAGGCTTAGCTTTATCCTTAGTACGTGCAACAATATCAGCGTCATCAGCGGTACGGAAAAAGTATGCGTGGTACTTACTTACAGAGTTAAAGGATTTAATGTCTTTAGCACTTAGTGTGCCTGAGTCCTTCAGGATTTCCAGCAGTGCTTTGTTAGTGCTTTCAAAGTTTTTAAGCTCGGCCTTCAGGATACTATTGTTGGCAGACATACCAGCATCTCTAAGGCCCTGCTTCCACTCATCTCTAGGGATACCAGCAGAAGACTCCTCTAGTGCCTTGGCGTCTTTTCGTAGCTGCTTCTGCTTCTTGGAGCCAGCTTTAGCCGCATCAGCCTCTGTACGAAGCTTGGCAGCCTTCTTGGCCCTGTAGGCAGCAATATCCTTTGCCTGAGAATACTTCCAGTACTTCTCAAACTCTCCTACAACGTCTGTTTGAGTGGCCTTAGAGGCACCCTCAAGGCGCTTGTAGATGTTATTGAATGAGTATACTTGTGGATCAGACAGCAGCTTCTTGCCACCTTCAGCGTACTTGAGCATACCATTAACTAAGAACTGATCAATGTCTTCATTAGCACGGGAGAGCATACGCCCCTCTTGCTCTACAGACATCTCCTTGACATTGTTCTCAATGCCATCAGCCTTGTCCCGTAGCTTACGCGCCTTGACGAGAGCTTTGTCTTTAGTGGCTCCGTCAGCCATCTTGGCGGCACCATCCTCAACGCTCTTAGCGTGAGCAAGGATTTGATCTACCTCAAGGTCCTGAAACTCTCTGTGAACGTCGTATCTATCTGTGATAGCCCGGATAGTCTTCTCAATGGGCCGCGCTACCCTTTTATGTGCAAAGTCCTTAGCAAATTGAGGAGCAGCCCCTGCGCCCTTCTTAATGGCGTTGGAGGATGTCTTACCCACAAACTTCAATGCTTTAGGCAGTGACGCCATGAACACATCAGCAAAAGGGCCACCGAGGGTGTCCGCTACAACAGTCTTCAATCTGTTGACAGCAGCAGGATCATCTTCACTAGTCGCAAGAAAATCCACCAGAGCGTTCTTCACGCCGAGGTGGTCACGCAGAGCATTAGCTACGTTAGGGTCGTCATGCTCAAAGATCAGTGCGCCAGTGCCACCAGCGACTAAGGATGCGCGTGCGGAGTTAGCAGCAAAAGCACCTGCTTTACCTAGTGCACTACCCGATGTAGCCAGTTTAGCTCCCCATGTGAGTGCTTGTGCACCCTTCATAGCTTGGGTAAAAGGAACGGCAAACTGTAGTATAGTGGAGGCAACATTACCTGCAATGGACTCAGGGTCTTCTGTTATGTCTACATCCCACAGACGTTCATCTGTAGCCCCAAACTCATGTAATAGCATGGAGGGAGCATTTATGATACCTTCAGCAGCAGTACCCAATACTCGCACTGCTTCTTCCCCATAAGAGTTCTTCTCAGGGAGCCACGGAGTAGACTTCTCCTCGCCCAGTAATGCGTCAAGATTAGGTGTAGCAGTATTTACAGACGGGGTGGAAGGTTCGCTTAGTAAAGCATCAAGATTAGGTGTCTGTATTTCCGCTTCTACCGTATCTTCTGCTAAGAGAGCATCAAGATTAGGTGTTTCAGACATCAATGTTAATTCCCTCTGTTAGCATACTCAGTGGCTACTTGCTCTAGTGTTGCTAGGGAAGCGCCAGCAGCCTGTAGTGCTTTAAGCCTACTTCTTACTTCCCCTTGACTGAGCTTACCACTTAAAATTTCTTCTCGGGCACTGACAATAGAAGCAGCAAGCGCAGCTTCCTTTTGTGGTCCCGGAGGCATAGCATTCAGTGCCGCTGCTTCTTGTGAACCTCCTGCGCTAAACACACCAAATGGGGAAGCCTTTAATGCAGCCTCTAAATGGTCATCAGGATTGAGATTACCCCCAGTCTTAACAGCAATATGGAAGGAGCGTTTAGCTTGGGACTTTACATGCTCAACCCATTGACTGACTACAGGGTTAGAGATTGTGAGATGAGGTTTACCGTCCTGCCCATATGTTAACTGCACATCTTCAGCGTCAACACCTTCGGTGTTACGTAACACAGAGTCAAACTTATGGGACGCAAGGTCTTGCATCTTACTATCCATACCCACAATAAGGTTTGCTTTTTGGTTAGCGTCAAGAGTAACAGATGATAAAGAAGCAGCAGACTTACGTATGTACGCAGCCGCCAAGGCACTACCAACGTAACGCGCCCCTTGTGGAGTATCAATTAGCTCCATCTTAAGAAGCGCCCCTGCACCTTCAGCAGTTATCAAGGCTTTCATCTCATCAAGGTTTTTTGCATGTGGGTTCAGGCTACTGAGTGCAGTCTTAATACCATCCGTCCGTGACTTCTCTTTACTATCAAAGCTTTGTAATTGGGCCTTAACAGCCTGATCAGCTAAAGACAAGTCTTCCTTAGGGGCAATATTCTGACGCCTGTTTTTCTCTAGTTGTATCTTCTCTGCTTCAGCTTGAGTATCTTTCCACCCACCAGCACCAGAGAACTTAAGTTCTTGTAGCTTAGTGGCCTTCTCAATCTCCCATTCGCGTGCAGCATTAGCATCAACATGCTCCTCACGCCGATCCAGCATACCCTTAAGGGCAAAGCCCAGTCCAGAACTAGCAAATCCCATTACTTAATCTCCTTACCCATGATACCCTTGCGCTTCACAGAGGCAAGTAAATCTGCTTTACTCTTCTCAACATCAGCCTTCTTGTCATTACGCTTAACACCTACAGGCATACTAGGGGCCATCTTCTCAAAGGCAGAGATGTCCATAGGCTTCTTCTTCTTAGGCTCTGTATTGACGTTGGCACCGCCCATGTTGGCTAGACCAATGATCATAGCAGCCACAGGCTCATACAGCATCATAGACATATCAATGTTCCACAGGCCCTCTTGGGCACCATGTAGCAGTACTGGCTCAATGATAGCATTCAAAGGGATACCTGTATTGACAATACGAAGCAGGTTGTTGACGTTATCCTGTTGGATCATACGCTCAAAGATATGATCTACAGCATCATCCAGATCAGTGTACTGTGGAGGCTGCTCATACGTGCTCTGGCCCTGTTCAGCAGTTAAAGACTGTCCGGGTATAGGCAGATCAAATGCACTCATAGCACTATTCTGGCCTTCAGGAGTAGGTTCCTCAGGGAACATCGAAGGAGCTTCAGGCTCTTGCTCAGTGAATAAGCCTTCCATACTATTAGGTAGCATCTGATTTCCTTGTTACTTTTTCACTTTGAGCCACAGCATCTGCAAAGGCTGAGATAACTCGACCAGTTACAGGCATAAGGTCTGAACGTGTGGTAGCTTTGATGCCTCGTCCACCAGCAGGGCCAGCACCTTTGTACCGTCCTGTGCCTCCTGAGGGTGTTGTAGGGGCCTTGGCAGCGTACTTACCAAATGTAGCGCCAGCCACAGCCCTCTTATCGGCTGCTCGGGCTAACATAGAGTTACTAGCACCAGAGGTAGCTACACTACCTTGCACGCCCATAGTGGAACCACCGCCTATTGCTCTACTGGCAGCTCCTGCTACAGCGGGTAACACTGCACTGAATATCTCACCCCACATACATCTTCTCCTTAAACTGTAGAGGCATACTGTAGTAACAGGTCACTGGCAAATCTACCAACACCCGCAAACAATGCAGCCTTTTCATCATGTCCCCGATCATCGAGGAAATCCTCTCTACCAAGTGCGTAGAAGGCAATCTTGGAAGCTCGTTCTTTCTCATTCTCAGAGGACTGGTTAGCCCAGTGGAATGCATCTCTTGCACGCTGCCACAGATCAGCCTGAGCTTGCTGTGACATGTTGAAGCGGTTCTGTACGTCTTGTTGCAGGGAGGCGTTAGCAGCAGCAGTGTTAGCCAGATTGAGGGTTCTACGCCACTCAGCATTGCTCTTAGCTACAGTCATCTTATTCTGTGCTAGGAACTTGTCTGTCTCATTCTGCATCTTATCATAGAACTGGTTACCAGAGTTAGTCTGGTCAGCACCAAAGCGTGACATCTCATTGCTCTGCTCTACGTTAAACCGCACCATACGATCACGGAACGAAGCCATGAATTGATCAATCTCTTGCTTATTCTTGGCATCAAACTGCTTGGCAGCGTTCGTAGCAGCAGTGTTACTAAGCATAGTAGACTGACGGTTACGGAGGTTCTCAAGGTTCATCTGACCAAAGGTAGCAGCGTCCAGCTTAGCGATAGGAACAGCAGCTTCCATGATAGCTGTGGAGATAGCAGCACCAGCTACAGAGCTTGCACCAATACCTCGGGCAATCATCTGTTGGTTAGCGTGACGAATAGCCCCGTTAGCCCATGTAGCAGTGCCCTCTTCTACGTCCTGCATCAAGTTCTTAAGTTGACCTTGGACAGTAGACTCTTCAGTTACAGTGCCCTGTTGTGCTGTGGACTGTGTAGCATCATACGTAGAAGCTTCCACATTAGCTATATCATCCACTTGAGTTTGATCTACAGCGGAGGTAGTGCCAGTAGCAATAGGTGCAGTAGGGGTAGCAGAGACATCCTGTAAAGGCTGGTCTGTCAGTAGCTCATTCTGGTTCTCTTGAATATCAATGGTAGGCGTCTGAGTGCCAGCAGGGAGAGCAGGGTTGGTTACCTGATCTGCCGTGGCTTGCTCAATGCCCTGACCACCAACTACAGGATCAGAATAGTCGATTTCTAATGCCATTAACCATCGCTCCTTACTTTTTTCTTCGCTATCAGCTTATCTTTGACCTCTTGCGGAATTGGAGTACCACTGATTAAGTGGTCTAGAATATCTTCTACTAAACGCGGCATAATCTTGTCTGACGTAGCTAGACGGTCTTCAAAGGTTTCAACGGGGGTGTCGTCTTGAACTTCAATACAAGTTGGGTCAGCCGCAACATCCAGCAGCATTAGCTTATAATACTTATTGTCTGGATATGCTGTCCAATATTTGTAGTTAGGCGTGTTAGTGGAATACCCGGTAGTCACGCCATCAATTTGATGCTCTGTGTATTTGCTCATAACTCATCCTCGTATCCAAAGTAGCTACCTGACGCTTGCGGCATGTAAACATGTAAACCTTGCCCTGCGACATGCGTTCCTGACGCTCCTGTGAAGTTCACTAGATTGGACTTATCTGATCCCAGGAACGTCACTGCAACTGCGCTGGAAGTCGTGGTGCCGGGTGAACTGTCAATGCTGAAATCATTCGTCGCAGAAATATCAAGGGTCGGTGCGTTTGTCCGCATTGGTACGGGGAAATTTATTTCAATACTGGCGACAGTCGCACTATCTGCAAAGCCTACACCAATCTCTGCATGGTTAGCACCATCGTCGGATATTCTCCAGCAGTACCGCTGACACTTTGCCAATACTTCGCTGTAAATTTCACCCTCAAAGGCTGTCGCGTCTGATCCAAGTTCGCATTTCACCTTGCCAAGCGTTCCTGTATCCGTTGCGATAGTTGATCCACCAGCAGCATCAGCGCCAGTGAATTGCAGTGTAATGACCTGATCCAATACCGCTGTTACAGTGATAGGAGAAACAGCGAAGTTGCCCGACATAGTTTGAGTGTTTACAACACCTCTTGCCGTGGCTGTACCAGACCATGAAATTGTATGCGTCCCGGCAGTGTCAATCTGTACGCCCTCAATGACCTGTTCGATACTGTCATTCGCGGCAATCGTGACGGTCTGCGGAGAATTAGGAGAAGCACTGGAGAACGTGTAGCTGCTGTTCGCAGTTCCAGACCGCCACCTGTCGTGCATGTAAGTGCCATCAGCGGTCGCTGTTGTAGAAACATAATTGCGCTGGTTGACCTGAAAGCCACCGTTGATAATCTTGTTGGGGTTTACACCGCCAGCCGCATGGGTATCAATCATTTCCTTGACGCCAGCTACAGTAGGGGTAACTGTGTCGTCTGTGCCTGTCACATTTTCTGCGCTAGTAGATCGTTCTACAAGACCAGCAAGTGTAACAGAGGAAGATTTAGTTCCTACTAAGGGCACAAGACCTGAAGTGGTGCCTGTGTCCAGTGTGGCTACAGTACCCAACCCCAAAGAGGTTCGTGCCGTAGCACCTGCTTCATATGCAAACGCACCAGCACCTGTGGCTACAACAAATTCTCCATCAGCACTAGCAGCACCTAAAGTGTTAAGGTCATCTAGTACATCGCCTTGAGCTTGCACATCAGTGCCTATTACAAGGCCCAAATTAGTTCGTGCGTCACCCGCAGAACTAGCCCCCGTACCCCCATCTGCTACAGGAACATCGGTACCAGAAGCGTGGTATATCACGTTACCCTCGACTGCTAAGACTCCAGCCCCAGAGCGAGTTAGAGTAGTATCCGAAGCTGCACCAACTTCAATACCAGTGAACTGTGGGCTGTCTCCAGTCCCTACACCAATGCTTGTACGCAGTGTAGCACCACTCTCCAATACTGGATCAGTAGTGCCATCACCTACAACCATCTCACCGTCAGCCATAGCTGCTAATGCTGTTACAGCACCAGTACCAGAGCCTAAGAGGATACCACCATCAGTTAGTGTAGTGGCCCCAGAGCCACCTTGTGCCACTGTCAGTGCAGTAGTCAACCCTGTTAAGGATGTGATGTTAGAGTTAGCACCTGAAGTAGCAGCGCCAGTAACATTAGCTACAGCAATGTTAGGTCCATTACCAGTAGTACCATCATGTGCGTGCCCAGTAGAAGCGTTAAACGCAGCTAGGATAGCATCGAACTCATCATTCGTATCTGCTGCTTCAATAGTATCTCCAGTGGTGTATACACTTTGCCGCGCAGTGTAACCAGCCATATCAACGCCTTCCTATTATTTTGTGGCACCAAGCTTTTAGCTCGTCCACAGACAAATTACTTTTCATCATGTTTACTTGGTAACAAACTAAATGTATGTTATCTAAAGTGTATCCCAAACTAGAGTCTATCCTATCAACGGATGCTATGTAAGGGTTAGGGGCACCATCTCCCATCATAAATGACATTGGTATACCAGTTATACTACACAATCCTTGCTGGTCTTCCCACATACACATAAGTATGTCTTTAGTGACTTCGGATTTCCACCCCTTACCCTTAGCTCTGTATGCTACTCTACGTTTAGCCGTTTTAGCCCAGCCATCTAAGCTATTTCTGCTATGCAAATGCCAACAATACCGACTACAGAAGTGTATATCCCCGCGTCTAGCTCTTGCCTTTTCTACTATCTCTCCATTCCACATTTTATACAGAGCACTATGTGGGATGTTTAACTCTTCAGCTATCTCTTTATATGATTTAGTGCCCTTTAACGATTTTGCACGTTCAATTTGCTCTTTAGTGTACTTACTAGGTAGGTCGGGAATATTTTTATCACACTGATCACATATATATTTTGTCATCTGCGCCCTGCGGGGGTCACTTCAATTAAGAAGTCTTTAATTGCGAATGCAGACTCAACTGCTGTGTGTTCAAATAACAGTGCGATAGTAAAACCAGAACCTTCAGCACTTAACCTTGTAATAGCAGTGGGGTCGTTTCCATAAATAGCTGCGCCATATACTGCACTCCCATATACGGGTATGCTAGTAGGTGTGGATAGTGTGTATTCTGTTGGTTGTGGTGTGTCATCGCTACCAAAGTCATATACAAACTTGACTGTAGCGTTAACTGTACCCTCATATGAAATAGTAAGGATTGCTCTTTGAGTGGCCTTACGTATACCAATATCTTCAAAGGAATAGTCTGGTGTCCTGTATACAGATGCTATAGCAGTGCCATTAAAACTGTTACCACTCTCCTGTTGATACACTATACCGTCGTCATACCCACCATGAATTACAAGCTCCGTAGTGGTGCTAATGTAATCACTAGCACTGTAGGAGGGGCGAATACCTACGATGTCAGCAAAGTCCCACCCTACATTACCCGCAACCTGTGGAGTAGTTTGCCGTGTGAGGGCAGCTAAAGTACCTTTAGCAACAGTGTCAGAGTCTGTAGTCTTAGGGTAAAAGATACGATATTGGTTCTTCTTACGTACTACGCAGGAGATAATATCAGCAGTGGTTTCTCGTACACCTTCTAAACGGGTGTGTACTGGTGTGGATATAGTACCTAACTCAACATCACCAATCTTATCTGTACCAGCAACAGTGCGAAGACCATCAGTAGCCAAGAACACAATATCTCCACCAATCTCTTGTATGGACTGTGCAGCTACACACCCTACATTCTCACTGACTGGTTCAATCTTCCAGTCCTCTAAGGTGTTGCCTGTGAGCTTATGAATGCTATCCCTACAAAAGATGTAAAGAGCATCACGAAACTTCTTAAGTCCTGTAATGCTGTCTTTGATGTTTACTACACCAGCACCATTAGCAGGGGTGAAATCATTTATAGCGTAGGGCGCGGACCATGTGAGCACATTATCCTGCGCATAGAACATATGGTTCTTAAAATCATGGACCTCGGAGGGAGCAGTAGGAGCAGTACCAGAACCACTACCAACAGCACCATTCATAAGTGTGTAGGTAGAAGCGTCCCATGTGGCTGCATAGTTAACCCCATCAGCCATAATAAGGCGCTCTGTGCCATCCCAGTTGTATTTATCGAACGTATAGGTCCCTGCGCTGGTCCTAGCGCTACTGATAGAGGTCCATGTGGTACCACTACCATACTCTACGTTAGCACCTCTGCACCCAATCACAGTGGCTCCTAAGATGGCTAGGCCTAGTACTTTACCTGTACCAGTGAGTGCCGTGGAGCTATACTCACTAAACCCATCAATACGACGATAGCCGCCATTAATGTTAGGCTCAAAGTTCTGTAGTTGTAGAGCTTCCCCCGGCTCCATACTTTCAGGAGTTTTGTCCAGTACCAGACCACCACCACAGGTGATTTTGAGAGGTTTAATCTCAGAAGTATCTGGCATTAATACCAACCCCTGTAATGTACGCGAGGAGTAGGAATAGTAGAAGCTGCTCGGAAGTATGTGGGCCTGTTAACAAGCTCTACACGCATACGCTCCAACCCTTCTTTGTACTCCTTGTTAGACCTGTCAGCAAACGCTGGATCAGACCTTAGCTTTAACACGTAGTATACAGCCCGAGAGATGATAACCTGTTCAAACCTAGCAGGGATACTATGTGTATCACCAAAGGCTGACATATCAGTAGCAGGAGCATAGTAGTCAAATAGCACTTGTAAGTTACCCTGATCAGGTACAGGGGTGACACCAAACTCATCATTCTGTGTAGGGTACACAGCGCGAGGGATGTCCATAATATCTTTGGCGCTCTGGGTATCTTTCCATCTGCGCTCTTGACGCCATGCGTCTTGGTTCAGGACTTCTAGGTCCCGTCCTTCTATGTCCTCATTCATACGTACAAAGGCTACATCCACCGCAGTGGTTGAGGTAGTCTCCATACTGAGGAATGTGGTTGCGCCAGTAGCTGTAAACGTAAAGTCGTACAACTCTCCTTCACCCGCGCTGTCCAGTGTAATTGTTTCTGTTTGGATTTCAGCACCACCTGATGTGGTACCAATTTTGATTGTTACACCATTACTAAAGTGTTGCAGCAGAACCTTGTAGTTCCGGCTTGCCACTGTAGATAGTGATTGGGTTAGTCCACCAATGTCTGTGCCATCACCAGTGAGGCGTGCAGCACCAGAGTTACTTGATGTGTATGCAGCAGTACCACTGCCAGCAGAGATGTCTGTCCAGCTAGTAATAGTAGTAGTGAACTCCCCGTTGGTAATCTCTTCAATGGGGCGTACAAAGAAACTTTCCCAATCCGTAGATTTCAACGAAGTGGGAAGGGCGTATACGGCAGTACCTACAGTAAGTAATTGTGTGCCTGAAGTGTAAGCAAAGGGCCACTCAGTCTCCGCGTTGTAGATGTCACGGATAGCAGCATTAACAGCGTTCTTAACAGTAGTCTGAATACCACGGGATGCAGCGAAATCAGAACCATCTGTATTGAAAGCAACTTCATTAATAGAAGTCAACACTTCATTACATACTGTCAAATAAGTCATCAATTACCCTTTAAATTAGAATGAAGGGGGAGAGCCGAAACCCTCCCCATCCAAATAGTCTTACGCAGCGAATGTAGCTCGTTGAGTTACATTTGGCTCGGTAATGTCAACACACAAAGCCCAATAGCGGATTTTGGCGTCAATAGTACCAGTAGCACCCGTAGCGTCCAGCGTGTTAGCAGCGTCATATGTTACAAACATTTCTGCAACAGCGTTACCGCTTGTCATAGAGCCTGTGGAAGCCACAGTAGCAGCAGCAACATATTCTACAGTGCCATCACCAAACTCAACGGTACCAGAGTTACCAGCGGCGTCAGCCGTCAGAACATCAGCACCAGCGTTGATGACCATTGTACCTGCTGGAATTTGAATTACTTCAATAACGTCCGTAGCGGCAGCGGCTTGAGTGCTGTAGTTCACTACTTCGTTAAGCAGGTAAGGTACATTTTTAAGTACTGCGTGTCCAGCAGTACCGCGATCACTTGTCAGAGTAGCCATTGTTCAATTACTCCTTAATCAATGGTGTAGTATGCGAGGGACATAGCATCTGTACGCAGTGTCTTGCGACCATACATATGCATTCCACGAACGACATCACCGAAGAACTTCTGGGACCGGAAACGCTCGGTCTTAGAAATCTGAGAAGCAGTTGCCGTAGACGACATGTGACCAGCCATTACAACGCCACCAGCGTTGGTCGTAGCAGGGATGTTGTTCGTCTTGTAGCAAGTAAAGCCACGGATTTGACCGTCAGTTACTTTACCGTTACGCAGGCGGCTTGAGGAGTCTCCAGTAAAGTCGACGCCCATAAGCTTAGAGTTCTCGTCTGCCATAACTTCCCAAAACTCGGGCTTAGCAGTGAACCAGCGGTTCTCTTCAGGGATATCCTGATCATCAAGCAAGCGAGACATGCGTGCCATAATAGCCAGTGGGGACAATTCACCAGCACCATAGCCCATGTCCAACGAGCCAGCGGCTGTGTCCATGTCAGTGATCTTGGTGGCAGAGTCCGAACCGATTACCATGTCTGGGCTAGAAGTAGAAACTTGACCCTTCATGTAGCTCAGAATTGCTTGGTCATAGCTATTCTTCAGTGCGTAAACAGCAGAAGAAGTAGCCATAGCTTCCCAATTCAGGTGAGCGTGCTTGGCTTCAATGTCATCAACCGCGAACGCGAAGTTCTTGGCTTGGTCAACAGTCAGTGTCAACTCAGAGTCGTTCAACTCTTGAATTTCCACGTTCTGTCCACGCACATGATCATTGATCAAGATGGTAGGCTCGTTGATGATCTTTACAGTATCACCTTCGTTAGCAATCTCACCGAAATAGTCGGTGTTCGTGATTGCTTCAGCAACCGAAGCACGTCGGAAGTACTTCAGTACGTTTTTGGAATAGATAACAGGTGTAAACGCACCCGTTGGCAGGTTATTCCAGCCTGATGCAGCAGCAAAAGCCATTGGTTTTATCCTTTCAGTAGCCTTCTACAATGCAGCTATTGACCAATGAGTATTCGACCTTCGTCGGCAGCGAGTTTAAATTCCGCTTCCCGTGCCTCATACTCGTCCATAGCCATGTGTTGAATATAACTTTCTAGAAATACCGGCTTGTCTTCTACCGCATCGACGCTGGATTTTTTACCAGACACCAATTTAGAGGCAGCTTCTTTAGCCGACATTTTCCGTTCAGTGTTATTCGCCTTGCCTGTGTCTTTACCGCTATGCAGCTTGTACAGATCAAGGATACTAGAGGTGAAGTCTCCATCGTTGGTGTTATTGTAAATACCATCCTGAATACGTGAGGATTGAGTACTTACCCAAACATGGAAGTCTTCGTCGTCGTTGATCTCTTCCCAATCAGGATGAGACTTAGTAACGACAGTCATTGCAACTTCTTCAGCGTGTTGAGCACGCTCGTCTTCAAGTTGCTTTTCAAGCTTCTCCATTTTGGAGATAACTTCTGCGTTTCCTTTATGCGAGACACTCGTTAGAATGTCATACGTATCAGGATACTCAGTCTTAAAAGCCTCCAGTTCTTCATCTGTCTTTGGAGGGGTCCACTGGGGAGTAGCCTCCATACTGGCTTCTAGATCAGCGATTTGTTTCAGAAGTTTGTCTTTTTCAGCATTGGAGCCTTTACGGAGATCACCATAACGCTTTTTGTACGTTACTTCTTCTGCGCTAAGGGTATCCTCTGGGACTGCATCCAGTACTTCTTCCTCAGTTAGTTCCTGAGGCTCTGGATCGTTTTCCAGTGCGTCAGCCCTGTCAGCACCCATATACATGGGACGTTCAAACATGGACTTAGTGGCAACTTCCTCTACTTTTTCAACTACAGACATTACATTTCCTTTCAACGGGGCCAGTGTCTAGTCTGGGTAGCCGTAAGGTTGCATGGAAGGGGCTAGGTATTCTAGGTAGCCTCCCGGTTAAAATGCAAGTATTAAACAGCACTACCTAGAGGGCCTGAGTTAGCGTACTCAGGTCTAGGGCGGTTACTACCTGCATTAGTTGACATAGCACTTGCTGATGGCTGAGCATTTCCGGTTTGCTCAGGTAGACCAGCAGGAGGAGGACCTCCCTCTGCCATGTGCTTATCCTGCGCCTTTTGAGCAGTTGCAGGGTCAGCCTCGACGCCCTTACCATTAAGGGCACCTAATAGTTTAGTTCCGAAGTATTCTTTAGCCGCACGGCTGAATATAACTTCACCATTTGAAATATTGATAGGGGGCTTAGGCTCTTCTCCACCTAAACCGGGAGGACCAGACTTGGCAGGAGCACCCACCTTCTCTGTAACCTCTTTAACCATCTGATTGATCTTGTCCATGCCTAGAGCTTTTACAGCCGCAGCATTTAGTACATAAGCTCCCGCTTCTGTCTTCATAGCGCCCCCATCATCTGTAGGGCCTCCGGGAGCAATAATATCTTGTGCTACAGGTTGTGTACTCGCCTCAGGAGGCATAGCCATTCCGGGCAGCGCACCACCAGCAGCGTAACCTTTAATTTCTCCACCAGTAGCTACATCCTGACCACCCATACCAGAAGTGTCAGCATCTCCAGATACATCAGCCCCGTGATCACCACTGTCCCCGCCTTGTGTGCCAGCAGGAGCACCTTCGGTATCCGGAGGGTTTTCTGAGGTATTAACTGCAACAGAGCCACCTTTGTATCCCGCAGGAACACTCTGATCTCCGGGGTTAGGGGTGCTGGCAGGATTACCATATGTACCATGTGGGCCTAAGCCTAAGTCTGAGTATCCGGCAGCTTCTCTTCCAGCTCTAGATGAATGATCTTGATCTTGATCACTAGAAGGCGCAGCATCAGGAGAAGAACCCCCAAAGAAGCCCGGATCAGCCATTACTGCTGCTTTTGCTATGTCAGGATTAAGTCCGGCTGCTATTGCGGCATTGGCGGCTGTAGCTTGTGCTGCACTCATGTCGGCATAACCCCCCGGACCTTTTCCGGGATCAGAAGTAGTACCAGCAGGATCACCCGTTATATCTTTTTGTGCATTATCATACATCTTCTCAGCTTCTGCTTTAGTGATGCCTAATGCTTTCATTGCTTTGTTTACTTGATCAAACTTAGCTGCGACCCCTAACCCAAGCCCCGGAATACCTAACGCAGATAAGAAGCTAGGAGCTTTAGCGCCCTTCATAGCAGCTTCTACTTCTGATTTCGACATACCAGTAAAGTCTAAATGGCCTCCCGGAGTGTTAGCAGCAGCGATACCCTCAGAACGATTTCCCTCTGCATCATAATATCCCCCAACATCGTCCCCACCAAAACCAGTAGCAGCAGCACCATCTCCACCTTGAGGGGTACCTTGGCGACGCCTCTCCTCGGCAGCAGCAGCATCTTCTGCGCTCTGTACACTTTTACCTTTATCATCAACACCACCAGAGGTAGCGCCAGCACTGGTACCATCAGAGGTACCTGTAACATTCTGGATACGAGACTGAATAACACCTGTGTTCTGTTCATCAGTGCCATAGTATACTGAGCCATCAGGACGACGGAAGGCCATGAAGTTAGCAGGAGCTTTCCCACTAGCTTTCAGGGCTTGTACATAGTTATCTTCGAATGCTTGATCAGCCATTATAGCACAACTTCCCGGTTAATGTAATCTTTAAGTCCCTTGAGCTTTTCAAGGTATTTGGCTTCTCCCTGTGCGCGTGTAGTCTCATCGCCACTGGCGTTGGTCATCCTGCTAAACAGTAGCCCTTGCTCTTCTGCAAGGAAATCCATAAATACTTCCCATTGCTCAGAGTTAACAACAGGCTGCATCTTCTTCATAGTGTCTAGCTTAATGGTTCTTCTCCAGTATTACCAGAGAAGCTGTCTTCTCCGGGCATAGGAGCACCACCAGTGCCCATTGTGCCATCTCCGGTACCCGTGTCACCCAAATTGAGTGAAGCGGCTCCCATGGCCTCTCCAGAGCCGCTGGTCTTCATCAGCTCAGCTTGGAATTGTGCCTTTGCCGGACCATTTACAAGCATCTCAGGGTCTAGGTCGAGTGTTTTGCCTAATTCTTCCAGAATGTACTCACCATTAGCCAGTGGAGCAGTAATAGGGTTGCTAAAGGCTGTCTGCATGAACTGGGTAAGGCGCTGACTACGTACTTCCTTCTGCATGATGGCTTCTGTGCCCAATGCTTTCACATCTAGGTCGCCAGTTACCCGCGCATCAGGGTTAAACTGCATATTCCAGTGGAACATAGCCTCACCGAGAGGCTTAAGCAGGTAATCGTCAAGGTTTTTAACCACAGTCTTGATATTCAGGGATGCAGCGCCCATAAGCATCGACATACCAGAGGCTGTACGTGTAGTACCAGCTCCACCACTCGCTCCGTGGCTGTATGAAGGGATACCTGTGCTCTCATCAGCTAACTGACGGAACTTATCAAACATTTCCATGTTCTGTTGCGTCGTGTTAGGTATCTTAACCGCTGTAATAGCTGTACCAGCAGAGCCGCTTTGCCTACGGAACGTCTTTCCGGGGAACAAAGTCATATCTTGGCCTGAAACCAGTGAAGTTTCATCTACTTCCAAGATCACATGACCTGACAGAGCCAAGTTATCAATAGCCATACGCGCATGACCATTCATAATCTGGGTGGCATCAGCCATATTCTCAGGAACACCCACACCAAACAGCTCATTAGGGTTCTTCTCATATGGAAACACATGAAAAGGAATGCGCTCTGGCTCAAATGGGTTGATTACAGCACGTAAAATCTCATTATTACAGACCCAGATGTTGATCTGGACCTCATTCATGACATCTACTTCTGATGGATCGACTTCCATACCAGCTTCAAGAGCCAGTTGGTGATCCATTACTCCCCAATACTCTAAAACTTCCCAACGGGTAGTGTCATCGTAGTTGTAGTCAGTATCTCGTACATCATCCTCATAACCTTCACTGTGGTAGTTAGGGCCAGCAGTGATGGAGTTACGAATACCATCCAAGTTAAAGAATGGGCGGTTAGCCAAACCACGCATCTGGGAGCGATTGAGCTTGTGCCGTTGAATGGCGAACTCACACTCTTCGATAGTGGTAGCAGATGGATCAGGATAGAAGTCCCATACAGATACAAACTCAATCCGTGGCACATTTACTGTAGTAGGATTGTATGTCTTACGGATGTCACTAGGATCATCCTTACTAATCTCGGTGTCCCATTTGTTCAGCGTCTTATCGTAGCTGAAAGGACCCTTAATAATACCTGTACCATACAAAGCAGACTCAAGGATAGCTGAACGCAGCTCCCGTGAGGCATGAGATTCTGTAAGCTGGTCCCTGACAGTCTTTTCCATCTCTTCCGCAGCAAGCTGCGCAGGGGAGATAGTTACACCTTTAGGGTCAGGGTTCTGACCCATAACAAAGTCAGCACCTTTGAACTTGGCTTTCAGACCACCAACGATGGCATCAAATGCACTCTTATGTCCGTCTCCGGGATAACCTACAGCCAACTCTTTGGGGATGATAGGCTCTTCGGCATCCTCTTTAGGCCCTTTAAGGTGTGCCTTCTCGGCAATACCTGTAGGACGTTCAGTAGGACTAATCCCGATAGGGAACTTGTTACCAGAGAAGATGACCTCAGTCAGTTGACCAAACGCAGCAAGGGTCTTGGTCTTTGCGATCTTTACAAAGACTTGTGACCTCTCTGTGTCCTTAAAGGTGACATTACCACTATAACGGCCACGAAAGTCTTCGTATGCCTGATACAGTCGAATGTCTACAGAATTGCGTGCAGCTCTCGCCTCATAGAAGCGATCACGTACAAACGCAACGATACCCGGAAATTCATCCTGAATATCTTCTAGGTCCTGTGCCTCTTGAGGATCATCCATCATGTAACTTAGTACTTACCTGATTTGCCGCAATTTTTAATAGCTGCTGTATCCGTCTGAGGACCAGTCATCTTGGTTTTAGAACCTTCTTGACCAGCGCCAGACTTCTTGGCATATTTACCAGTGCCGCCGCCAAAGTCATTGTTCTTTGTAGCATTAACTTTACCACCTGACATTTTACCGAAAGAAGTATTGGCTGTCATGTCGCTATTGAATGAGCCAGCCTTCTTGTAACCGGGAACAGGTGCTACGCTTGAGTAATTAGGCATTTGTTTTCCTTTTAATATCCAAACACAGGGTCTGCCATTTGTGGGGCATTCGCTGTGGAACTGAAGTATTCAGCTTCAACTATGTATCTTGCAGGTACTGCAAGTCGGCTAGTAACTCCGTAACGTAGAGCATCGTACAGGTGATCCTCTGGGAACTTGGTGTCTACATCTTCTGGGTTGTTCTTATCCAGAGGAAGCATTGGTAAGATACGAAGAAGATTATCACAAGCTGTGCTAATTCGTAATCTTGGTAACTCGGTTACTGGATCAATAGAGAACATCTTGTGGAGGGCCACTTTACCATTTACACGGCTGCCGGGACCCTTGTCAGCTTTAATCCACCTGACACCTAAATTGATCATCTCTTCAGCTATAGAAGGACCTCTCTGTCCTCTCATAGCCCATGTCTCATTATCCAAGATACCTAGTATGCCCGGAGGCTCTTCGGCTTCAATCTCATGGATTTTCTCTGCTAGAGCAACTCCATCCAGACCCTTCTGGTATAACTCTCTGTAAGCGTACACTGTACCATCGTAATCAACTGCAAACCAGATAACTGCGGCAGGAGCCGAATAACCATAGTCACAAGCTCTAAACCTCGGCCAGTCCGCAGGAGGTACAAACTGTTCTACTGCGTGTATTGACTTATCGAACTCTGGAAAGGCACTGGAGTCTGATATGTCCCAGTCACCCTCTAAGAGCCTCTTACGCTGTACTGTGGACATAGACGCCAAGTTAGCCATGTACTCTGGAGACTGCATCAAGTAAGGGTTGTCAGTAAGCCTTGCAGGTATGAACCTGCGTCTGATAGCTTTCTTATTCCTTAGCTCTTCTGGTACAAACTCTGAGTCTGGGAACCTTAGTATCTCTCCCGTTTCAATGTCTCTGCCCCAGAAAGGCTCTCCCCAAGGAGCAGGATCAATGAACATCTTCTTAACCCACCATGCCCCAATCTGTCCGGGATTAGTGGTAGCACGCATGTATGGTGTAATCTCTGGATCAGTAGTACGTAAACGAGAACGAAGTGTGTCCCATACGTAAGGTGTGGCAAACAGTGTTAACTCATCCACACCAATCCAAGAGTACGATTGTCCAATGTAACGGCCTACGTCAGCATCTGCATCACAGAAACCAAACAGTAGAGTTGCACCTGATGGGAACTTCCATCTGTTTTCCCCTTTGTTATACTTAGCGCCGGGGAAGGCTTTAGGGTACAGCTCCATGGACAGATCAATCAGTTCCATAAGCTCAGGCATTGACTTACGAATAAGTAGCGCCCTGTGTGCTGGCCTGTGCATGTACCTCAGAGGGTCCATGAGCATCCCGTAGGAATTATGCGTTACTATATAATTGTCCGTTATATATAATCCATCTTCTGATGCTAGTGTGACACATTTAGCCTCTTCACGGTGACTATAACTTATAGAAACTATTCTGTTTTTTAAGTGTTTCTTTACTTTACACCTTGCCTTCTTCCTACTTAAATTAAATATGGAAGCAGCGTCTCTAAGCCGTATGTAAACAGTGTACGCTGTGTACCCTTCGTGAACTACGTTACCACATCTATAATGAGTACTCTTCCACGTTATAGTAGCTGTTCCCCCTAAACCTCTAACTAGCTCTGCTACGTCTTCAGCCAGTGTAAAGCTTATTGAGGTGTAATACACCTTACTATCTTTGGATGCGTAGCCATCTGTATCCATAAGCCCTTGTAATAAACATATTCTATCTTGTGTATTCGCTTTTTTATAGTTTTCAGGTATAAACTTTGTTAGAGAATTTGTACCTAGTAGCTTTAAATCCCGCAGAGCTTGTGTCTGTCCTAGCACACCCCACGCGTATTTACTTGATCTCTTAGTGACTACTACACCATCTTGGCGTATGCGATTTACAATCTCTTCATCAGCAGAGCTTAAACCTACAGAGTCTGTAGTTATACTGCCATCTCCGAGTAATGCACCTAATGTGTAAGGTGGCACTACAAGATTTGTAGACACTCCAAAATCAAACTGCTGTATTAAAGGAACTAACGCCCAGCGCGGTCGTTTTTTACTGTACTGCTTATCTGTATAATCTTGTAAACTTTTAGTGTCTCTAACCTTAGGTAATATAGAACTACTATTACCCGCAATAGTGTACTCCCACAAATGATCTCCTGTACATTCTACATTGGAGCCATCTTGAAATGTTACAAGATATATGTCTTGTGTTCCTTGTGGGTGTTCTTGTACAACCTTAGTGGTAGTTCCGTCTGGAGAATATACAATATCTCCTACTCCCACCTCACCTATAGTTTTAAACCCTTCAGGAGTAAGTATTTTTGCGGATAATGGCTGTGCCTTGCCGCCACCAGCACTGCCTCCGTAGAGTATCTCTTTCTCAGGGGCAGCTAGGAAGTCTGTTTGAGGTCCCGGATTGGGTTGGAAGATGACTGTTCGGCCATCATCTAAAACATTCTGGAACGTCTGTCCTGCCGTGTCGATTGTGTCTTGGGTGATAACCTTTCCCTTTTTCTTAGGGGGATTGGTCATCACCCGGACAATCTCATTAGCAGCTTTAGCCTTGGCTTTTGCGGCTACCGCATTTTCCTCGGCCTTATCCTCTGCCTTTTGCTTACGTCTGGCTTTGGCTTCTTTTGCCCTGTGTGCCTTAGTGAGCTTAGCGTTTCTCTCTTTCTCAAGCTGCCTAGCTTTACGCTTGGCCTTTTCTGTTGAGGAGAGCTGATATCTACGCTTTGGCTTTGGAGTCTCGTCAGTCATTGACTACTTATGCAGCAGAACTAATTGGAGTAGCTTCAGAACCACCACTCTGCGTGATGTTGCCTTCAAGCATCCACCGATCAGTAGCTACATCAGTGACCCTAACCCAGTCATAGATTTTACCACCAGTAGCAACACCATTCAAGGTAATTGTATCTGATGTGCCAGTTGTAGCAACCCAAGAGTATGTACCAGCCGCGTCAGTATCAGAACCCATAATGAAACCAGCAAAACCAGCGTTGGTCGTGTCAGCAGTTACGATGGTCACAGCAGTAGCTGCGATACCCATCATGACTGTGTAGCTGTCGCCTGTACCAGTAGCTTCAGGCAGAGTAACAGCCAACGAAGCGTCCAGAGATACACAGATGCGATTAGCATGTGTAGCTTGGGTCAGGGACAGGGTGTTTGTGGCGTCTGCAATAGAGATCAGCCGTGTAGAAACATCAGCAGCATTGTTGATCTCAGCATTAGTGGCAGTAAGCAGTGTGCCAGCGGAGTCCGGGTTACGGACTACATCATTCATATTCACGTTACGTGTACCCATCTTATTTTCCTTTGGTTTTCAGTATTTGTTTGAGTGCATCTTTGATCCACTCTTGATTTGTCTCGATAGTGCCTAGACGTTCCTTTACAGACTCATTCTTTTGTATCCATAAGGCATTTGCAGAAACCTGAGAGTTCAATGTTCCTGCGGAAAATCCAAACACTAGAGTTTGGAATATAATGGCACCCACTATAGAGACGTTAAAGGTCTTGCTTAAGTGCCAGCTTGAATTGTTTGTGTCGTCGCCCATCTTAGTAGTCCCTCTCAAGGATTTTCTGCATTCCTCTTAGGGATAACTTCTTCCCTGTGCGCTCTTCTATAATCTTAATAGACTTACGAATGCTGGAGTTTTCTTGAATTTCCCTTACATAATTAAGGGCCTCAATTTCTTCTTGTTTTTCTATCAGAAGACTTCTGTTTTCTGGATGCTCCTGATAACCAAAAGGTATACGGGAGGACGCTCTTATTCTAGTCTTCACGTACCGCATCCTTCTTGGGAAGGATAAAAATACCACCATCAGATACGACATCAACTTGTACTTTGTCTGTACGAGAGATACCGATACGATCTAGAACTTGGTTGCCAGCCTTCATCTTAAGGTCAGCACCCTTAACATCTACGTTAGGGTCTTCAGAGTTCAGGATGTCCTCAAACGTAGCAGCCGCCCTCATCCCCGTGAGTAGCAGCTTGTCTTCAATCTTATCCAGCCAGAAGTTCTTGTACTTGCGTACTAGTACATGAGCATACTGGTTGCTGTAATCTGCGGCTTCCCTAGCCTTGGCTAGATTACCTTTGGAGTCTACAAGGACCTTAAAGAAAAGGATTTGGCGCTCTTCTTGAGGCTCATCGCGTTTAGTGTTTGCCATCTTAGCCCCTCTTCCGTCCTGCTGACTTGTTTCTTGGAAAGCTGCTATTCTTGGAGGCGGACTGCACACCAAGGTTACTGCGCTTATCGTTCTTAGGAGTTCCCTTTTTATTGTTCTTGTGGATAACGTGCTTGCCGTCACCCTTTTTAACTTTGCCTTCTTTTTCTAACTTGTAGCGTGCTCGGTTGCTTGCGTTACGATTTTTCTTGGTGGACTCTTTACCGTCGTACTTGCGCTCTTTCTTGTAGTCCCTGCCTGTAGCCTTTGTGGTGCCCTTCTTGGCTCCCGGCTTGGCCTTAGGGCCACTCTGTTTTTTCTTTTTAACTGGTTTTTTCATTAGAAGTACTTATCACTCCCCCTGATAATAGCGTTAAATAGTAGTAGTCCTGAAAGATCATCTGCTATAGTGAGAGAGATGTAGTTGTCATCAGGGTTCCCACTTATAATTACAGGGGATTGAAAATTCACCTCTATATTAATGTAAGTGTTAGTCCCATCGCTTATTGGGTTTGTAACATTTCCAAACCTTAAAAAATCCGATAGTTGGCGCAAGGGGGTGGAGAAATCAACTTGCCCATCAATTACACGTTTGAATGTTATACCATTAGCTAAAGCAGACACACCCAGTATGGTGTTATACGACAGTCCCGGAACAGTACCATTAGTGACTACACTTGTAACATTGTCTGCTATTAGAAATTTAATCTGGTCAGCGTAGTAATCGTAACTTGTATCCTTGGTAATCTTAAACTCTAAAGGGTCACCTGTCTCTTCTAACTGTATATCATCAAATACCACAGTAGGCTTAGCTCCCCCAAGCCGAGTCATAATTATACTAAAGCCGTCTACATCATCACTGGCAAAGAAAAATGCAGACAAAGGAATAGCAAATGTCTGTGCGGAGCCTATAAGGGAAGCATCCACATACGACTCTAAATCTACGTCTACTCCTACCTGTGTACCCGCATTATCAAATCGTATAGTCATGCCATTGTTGGCTTGGTTGTACGTAGTCAGGTTTACTTCACCCGTCAATGCCGTATAGCCTGAGGTGTCAATTGTAGTGGGTGACTCCTCAGCGAATGTAGCCTCATCTAAATCGTTAGCTGAGGTTATACTAATCTTACCTGCATCTGCAAAGTTCCAAGTACCCGCTACTGCGCTCCCTGTCCACTCAGTAGAGGTACCACCATTATGAATAATCTCAGGAGTACCACCAAAAGACACATTCTGTGCCATGTCGATACCGTGGGTATCGTTGATAAAAAACAAAGGACTGGGGTTAAACAACTCATCAGGGCGCGTGAAGGTTACTAGGCCATTGTGCCCACCATTTCTGTGGACATCTACTCTGCGCTCAGACTTGTTGCCGTCTGGTCCCTGTAGTCCGAATGCTACGTCTGCCATTTAGGTTACTCGTAGAATGCGAAGATAACACCTTCAACAATACCTGCTGAAGCAGTCTTATCAACTTCCAAGGCCATAGCTTGACCGGGACCTAAGCGAAGACGATCCTTAAGGCGAATTTCTTCGTGACCCGCAGCAGGGCATTGCACCTGATCAACTACAACTACAGATGTCAAGCCTGTAATAGAGTCATCCCCCCGGCATGTGGCCTGTGCTACTTTAGGCACAGCACGATTGAGACATGCAGCAGTTAGAGCAGAGCCAGCAGCGGCAGTGCCTGTTACTACATGTACTTTCAAAGTAGATAGCTGCACACAGTTGACACCAATAGCCTCTACGACTAGGTGCTTATCCGTATGGTCATTCTTCCAGTAAACTACATAAGTACCAGCAGCGCCTGTGGTGTCATCAAATACTAGGGAGTAGGCCTCAGAGTCATCGCGGGAAACGTAATACGAACGCTCATCAGAACGCGACGACACATTCATACGGCCATCGGAACCCTGAATACGTTGCTCAGAACCCGTAACGTCACTAGGTACAAAAATTTGTGTCATTGTGAACTGCTTTCTTGTTGTATTTCATCTATGGTTTTGGTGTCTCCTGTGAGTACACCTAGCCTGTACGAGATGAGTTGTAATTCTAAAAGTATCAAATTGTTTAGCCCGTGCTGATTACGGGTCTGTTGTTGTATTAGTGTTAACAGGTCTTCTGTATCAGTGTCACCAAATACTTTGGTTGATCCTGCTACGCCAGCTAAAGAACCTTTACCATGATTATTCATCTGAGATTTGTCATCCCATTAGTGTTGACCGGCATTCGACAAACATAACCTGACAGATTAATCGAGCTACTCCCGTATGCTCTTACTATCAGGTTGTTGTTCAAAAGCAGACCCGGTACAATGAGTACCAAACCTGCGTCGGGGGCTAAAGTATAGGGCAGCAAATCATCTGGGTTTGTAGTGCCGCCAAATTCTATTGTTACAGATTGATCTTGGTTACTGGTGTTAATAGCGTAGATAAAGATTTGATCATGAACGTCTTGTGTGCCAGCTACAGAGGGTGTCTGGTGTATCAGCGTACCCGGAGTACTGGCAGCAGCAACATTGATAGGTCGCCCATTCGTACTGCCGCTAAGCAGCTTTGTGTAGGACAACTCTGACATGACTTAAGCTACAAAACGGCAGTGTACGTTAAAGGTAGATGCAGTTGTGTATGTGCCTGTGCTGGTTACCTTGACACGAATTTTAGAACCAATCCAACCATCAATGTCAGTATTGTCTGCCAGAGCACCATCAGTAGGTGTAGCGTGCGTATGTGCTAGTGCACCTTGCACAGCAGACACTTTACGCAAAGAGGACGTAGTGGCATTGAATGCT
>Ga0233449_1000312_pt1 | contig 62545 bp, 52 predicted proteins | sample SI_124_October20_FD_183012 | JGI IMG/M metagenome (GOLD analysis project Ga0233449, IMG submission 183012) | Seawater microbial communities from Saanich Inlet, British Columbia, Canada - SI_124_October2016_200_MG | ecosystem: Environmental > Aquatic > Marine > Inlet | place: Canada: British...
CAGAAAAGCCATGGTCAAAATGTCTGAATTGGAAATCCGCGACTATATGATGGCTTTATTCAAACCAAACATTCCTCGGAAACCGTTGATAGAGTTGGTGTTATGAAAAGAGTCGGGTACTGTGCCCTGACCTTTCAGATTACTACCCTGAAGGATGGGCCGACATCACGTTAATCATTCCGGGGAAGCTCATATAATGACCGAACAAGACCTGGTAGCGTCTCAACAAGACCTGGCCGCTGCCTGCGAGAAAGAAGTGAATGATTTACATGATTTTTTTGTCGAATGGATGGGGGCCAAAGTTGACCGTAGCGACAAAGTATTTGAACGATTTTCAGCCACAGTCGGAGACAGCTTTACCCTGATCGGCCCGGATGGTGACACGTCCGAACGCAAGGCCCTGGAGCCGGAACTGGAAGGCACTTATGGCGCTCGCCCCGAATTCAAAATCTGGATCAAAAATTGCCAGTGCAAGTTTGTTGCCGACAACCTGTGTCTGATCACCTATGAAGAATGGCAAGATATTGCCGGCGTCGGCACCAGCCGTCTCAGCACAGCCTTGTTTGGTCGCCGCAAAGGCGCGCCAAATGGTGTCGAATGGCTGCACGTGCACGAAACCTGGTTGCCGGGGAATTGAACGTTATCGTTTCAGACCAACCGGAAGTCTAAACACCCACATATTTCGTCAGCAGCGAATGATCGTCTCGCAGGACCTGGGCTTCCACGGTTTCGCGGTTGCGACCGTTTTCGATAAAGGCCACGCGGTCGGCAATGGATAACACCGCATCAACGCGCTGCTCGACCAGAATGACGGCGACGCCCTCGGCTTTCATGCGCACGATAACCTGGCGGATTTGTTCGATCATGGAAGGTTGCAGGCCCTCTGTCGGCTCGTCCAGTAACAAGACTTGTGGCTCAATACACAAGGCGCGAGCGGTTGCCAGCATTTGTTGTTCACCGCCCGACAAAGTTTCGGCGGCCTGATCCAGGCGCTCCCTCAGGCGCGGGAAGATATCCAGCACACGTTCACGGGTTTCAGCGCCCTTGTTGCGCGCCATCAAGCCAATTTCGATATTTTCAGCAACAGTCAATTCAGCAAACAAACGTCGACCTTGTGGAATATACCCGATACCCCGACGAGGTACTTCGTGGGCCGCCAAACCGCTCAGGTCTTCGCCGTCCAAAACAATCGACCCGGCCTTGAGGGGCAGCAGGCCCATGATGGCCTTCATGGTCGTGGTCTTGCCGGCCCCGTTGCGGCCCAGCAAACAAAGAATTTCGCCGGGCATTGCGGTCAATGAAAACCCGTGCAGGATTTTTGCCTTGCCATAAGCCACGTCAATATTTTGAAGCTCAAGCATCAGCCTGTCCCCAGATATGCGGCCTGGACATCAGCGTTGGCGCGAATATCATCTGGTGACCCTTCGGCGAGGATTTCACCAAAATTAAGCACTGTAATTTGCTCGGCCATTTCCATGACCACATCCATGTTGTGTTCGATCAACAGGATGGTCGTCTGCCCTGCCATGGAGCGAATCAGAGCCTTGAATTCAGCGATTTCACTGTCGGCCAGACCTTGCGTGGGTTCATCCAGAATCAGCAAGCGTGGCTTTTGGCCAAGCCCCATAGCGATTTCCAGCAAGCGTTGGTGGCCATAACTCAGGTCATCGGCGATTTGGTCGACCCGATCCATCAGGCCCACCCGTGACAACGCACTCTCGACTTCGACGTCAACTTCGTCTGCATTTGCCGCCAATCTGCGACGCACAGCCAATGCCACATTTTCGCGCAGAGAAAGTCGGCCAAAGATCGACGTGATCTGAAAGGTATAGGCCATGCCGCGGGCAATGCGTTTATGGGCGGGCAAGGCGGTGACATCATCGCCCAGGAAAGTCACCTGGCCTGCACTGGCCGTGATACGACCGCACAACATGCCGACAAAGGTGGTTTTGCCTGCACCGTTAGGGCCGATCAGGGCGCGGACCTGGCCTTCGGGTAAATCGAAATCAACATCGGAGACAGCTTTCAGGCCACCAAAGTTGCGCGACAAACCCTTGGTCGAAAGTAAATTCGTCGTTGAGATTTGACCTAAGGCAGCCATGGGGCAAACCTCCTGCGGATTTCACCAACCAGGCCCTGAGGGGCAAACAGGGTCAGCAACACCAGGGCAATACCGGCGAACAGCATATAGGCGCTGGTCAGACCGCTTGTGATATCGATCAGGTAAAACATGAACAAGGCCCCGACCAGTGGGCCAGTGACCGTGCCAGCGCCCCCCAACAGCACCCACAAAAGCGGGAAAATGGAATATTGCACGGTGGCGAAGCTTGCCCCGGCATAGCCAAACAGCAAACCGTAAAAGGCACCGGCAGCGCCGGAGATCGTACCGGAAACAACGACCGCCACCAGTTTGTGCCGGAAGATGTCATAGCCCAACATACGGGCGCGGTCTTCGTTTTCACGGATGGCAATCAGCACTTTACCAAAGGGGTTTTGAACCAGCTTCAGGATCAGTGCGAGGCAAATGGCAAAAAGGATCAGGGCCGCCATGTATCGATTAGCTGGATCACTGACATCAAACCCGGCGATCACACGGCTGGCTTTTTGAATGACAAATCCTTCGTCGCCGCGGGTCCACTCACCAAAATACAGAATGACCAAATACCCCGTTTGAGCAAACATCAGGGTGACAATCATGAAAGCCACACCTGTGGTGCGCAGGGCGAGGAGGCCCACGACCGTTGACAGCACGAAGGCTGCAACAATGCCACTGAGCAAGGCCGCTTCGGCGGAAAAACCCAGATGTTGAATGCTCAGGCCCATGCCATACATGCCGGCAGCGAAGAACATGGCGTGCCCCAGGCTCAGCAGGCCGGTATAGCCGAACAAAACATTATAACCCATGGCATAGACGGCCAGCACCATCACCCGCGCCAGGTTACCATGATGATAGGGCGGCAGCACAAACCCCAGGACCAACAGCAAGGCGATCAGCCCCCCGTGCAGGATAAGCGATTTGTTAATACCGCTCATGATCCGCGTTTCCCGAACAGGCCATTGGGCCTGAAAATCAGCACAAAGGCCACCAGCAAGGTCGCCAGAATCTTGGCCAGGGTTGGCGTGAAAAAGACCGAAATAATACCGTCGCTCATGCCGATCAAAACAGCGGCGACAACCGTGCCCATCAAACTGCCAAGACCGCCAATGATGACCACAATGAAAGACAGCAACAAGGGATCACCACCCATCAGGTAGTGGGCTTGCTGGATCGGCACAATAAGCACCGCCGCCATGGCCGCCAGGGCAGCACCCAGGCCAAAGACAATGGCATAGACACGCTCCACGGGGATACCAAACGCCTGGGCCATTTCGCGGTCCAGCTGGGTAGCGCGCAAGACCAGGCCAATACGGGTTTTGGCCATCAGGGCCCACACCCCCAGCAACAAGACGATCGCCATGCCAATGACAAACAGCTTGTAGGACGAATAACCAAACCATGGCGTATAGAAACGATGGCTGAAGGGTGCCAGAACGGGGCGGGCATCGGGACCATAGGTCATCAGCACCACTTGTTGAATGATGTAGAGAATGCCAATTGTTGCGACGATGGTGCTTTCCGGATCGTAATTCAGACGTTTGAGAACCGTGAGGTCAGCGGCAGCAGCAATCACGCCAGCGGTCAATGGTGCCACCAGCAAGGCAACAAGAAAACCCACAGCTGGGTGCAGGCCAACAAAGGTTGTCACCCACCAGGCCAGCACCGCCCCCAGCATAAAAAACTCACCATGGGCCACATTGACCACACGCATGGTGCCAAAGACCAGGCTGAGGCCAACGGCGGTCAGCGCCAGGACGGCTGACTGCACCGCCCCTTCCAACGAGGCCAGTAAAAGGTAGGGACCAAAATCCATATTTGTTTCAAACTTAACAGGTGTAAATCAAGCTAACCAGATTGAGGTGTCGTGCAAAAGGAACAGGCTCCGGCACAGTCGTACCGGAGCCTGCAAATGTCGATCAGGCTTAGAACGACTTTTTGGTGTAATCAACTTCGTCCGGATACAAGGTATCTTCAATGGACGTGGTGTGAGCCAGCTTCAGTTTGCCGTCCGTCACCTTGGTGATGTATTGGTGACCGAAGACCTGGTGTGTCTTGCCATTAAAGAGTTTGGCCCCTTGCGGATGTTCCGCAGAATGAGGGATCGCCGACATGGCTTCCACAGCTTCAATCAGCTTGGCCCTGTCACTCGGCCCTTTATAGCCCGATGCCTCCATACCGGCCTTGATGGTATAGAGCGTTTCCCAACAGCCAAACATGTGTGAATAGGTCGACACATCTTTGGGGTCCGAAAGGGACGCACCATTGTTATCCACCCCGACCGCCGCCCGGAAGGCCTTGTCATAAGACGACTGGTTGGCCTGGGCATAACGTGGGTTGGCTTCCCAGAAATAGGTGCCATCAAGGAATTCAAGACCGGGACTGGCCATATCGACGGCTTCCAGGCTGTCGATAAAGCCAAAGATTTGCGGCTTGTTGGGCCCGTAGAATTCGCCCAGCTCCTTAACGAAGGTCAGCACAGCCGGCCCGACCATGACATGATAGATGACTTCTGTATCACGCGGAATTTTCGGGAAATATTTGGTGAAGGAAGATTCCGTTGGCGGGATGGCAATCTTCTGGATGACCTTGCCGCCCTGCTTTTCAATCGCTGCCGAAAAATAGTCGCGATGATCATGACCAAAGGCAAAATCGGGATAGATCATGGTGACTTTTTTGCCAAGATTATCAGCCACAAACGGGGCCATGGCCTGAACCTGGCTTTTCACATCGGTGATGCCGGGCTGCAAGGTATACCGGTTGAGCATACCACTGGCCACATGATGGCCTTCGGAGACGACAAAGTAAGGTAATTTAAGTTCGCCCGCACGCGGCGCAGAGCCGATAACGACGTGACTGAACAAGGTACCAAAGGCGATGTCGCATTTATGCTGGGTGGCAAATTTTTCGACCACTTCTGCACCGCGCTTTGGATCCGTGCCATCATCTTCGGCAACGATCTCAACAGGTCGACCATTAATACCACCCGAGGCATTGATCATCTTGGCGGCGGCTTGCGTGGTGCGATTGTACCAACGCCCATAAGCGGCACCAATACCAGTGCGATGCACCTGGAAGCCAATGCGAATGGGTTCAGAACTTGCAGATTGAGCGTAACCAACAAGGCCTGGCAAAGTCGACATGCCGGCAAAAGCCCCCGCACCAGCGGCCAGTGTTTTCAGTGCCTTGCGACGGCTGTCAGATACAGGAATAATTTTCTTTTTTGACATTAAGGATCCCCCTCCTCCTGGTATTTTCAAGTATTCTTCGTTTGATAAATTCGTTTCTATGCTAATGAGTTTCTAGACTCTCCTGGATATGAAATGGATTGTCCAGAAAATTCGTCACCACAGCCATTAGCACTCGTGTAATCTGCGTCGAACCGTCACATTTAATTTTCGCCATTCCATACTATATTCTGATGGACCGCTTGTCGGGAGACATACGCACTTATGAACGATCAGGGCATATCATATTATCAAGCGAGCGACAGCCGGAACTTGCCGGAATGGATCGCTTTGACCGACACATCATTTTTTCGTGTCAGCAGCGGTTTAATGATTGTGTCTGCAACCGGGCAGGTTGTGATCGTGCGGGGATATTTTGCGGCTGAGGCCTCCCCGATCCTTGAAACCCTGGGCGGCACAGCCGTTTCTCCGGATTTTGAAATGCCCGGGGGTGAAAATGCCGAAGCATTGGCCGAAGCTGAAGGTGCCCTGGAAAAAGAACAGTTGGACTTGTTACAGAGCGCTGACGCCGCCGCTTTGGCGACAAAGACAGCTGCCCTGATTGACGGTGCCAGCGAGGAAGAAGCCGAACTGGCGGCGGATGACGCTTATATTGAAGTTATTTCAGCGGCCACGGATGAAGACATACGGGTAACCGTCAGCCGCGCGGCGCTGACAGACCTAGCAGACCTACCAGACATTAAAGCAGATATATTTACCCCTGACAGGGAAGAAGCTCTCGATTTCGCCGTGAACATGCAATGGGATAACGAGGGCATATCCCCAAGCCCTGGGTCCCAGGTGCGCGAGGATGAGGGAGAACGCAGGGACGATCCGGTTACTGACAGTGATCGTGAACCAGATTCGATTACCACACCTGTTCAAGAGCCAGAACCTGAGCCTGAGCCGGAGCCGGAGCCGGAGCCGGAGCCGGAGCCGGAGCCTGAACCTGAGCCTGAGCCGGAGCCGGAGCCGGAGCCGGAGCCTGAGCCAGAACCTGAACCTGAACCTGAGCCAGAACCTGAGCCAGAGCCTGAGCCTGAGCCTGAGCCGGAGCCGGAGCCGGAGCCGGAGCCAGAGCCTGAGCCAGAACCAGAACCAGAACAGCCAGTCCTGTCCATCAACGATGTTTCAGGTGCGGAAGATTCATCAATACCACTGGACCTGTCAGTATCCTTGCCGGAGCCGGGCGATCAACGAAACCTGACGATTGAAATTACCGGCATTCCTGAAGGGGCCATCCTGTCTGAAGGTACGGATAACGGAGATGGTAGCTGGTCCCTGGTACCTGATGACCTGGCAGGTCTGTCTTTCACGCCGGCGTACAATGACGCGGACGACATTTCCCTTGCGGTGACAGCCACGGCAACTGACCCCGATACGGGCGACGTCCGTTCCGCGTCTGCTGACCTTGAAGTCACAGTGACCGGCGTCGCCGATGAACCGCTGCTGGCTACCGCAGATGTGGCGGGCGCAGAAGACACGGCAATCGGCCTCGATATTTCCGCAGCCCTTTCGGATACAACAGGTGAAATCCTGCTGGTGAGGATTTCGGGTGTGCCGGAAGGTGCGGTGCTCTCCGCCGGAAATGACCTTGGTGATGGCGTCTGGACCCTGAGTGTCGACCACCTTAGCGGACTGACATTGTTGCCATCTGAAAACGACAGTTCAGACATCGATTTATCGGTTGCCGTGACAGCCCTGGAAGAAGGCACGACGTCGGCCAAAACAGAAGTCTTTCAGGTGGCGGTCAGTGGCGTCGCAGACCAGCCTGTTTTGCAGGCATCTGATGCGCAAGGGATGGAGGACACAGAAATTTCACTGGATATTTCAGCCGCCCTGGTTGACCCCTCAGAAGTCCTGGAAATATCTGTCAGCGGCATCCCTGTCGGTGCCGTCCTGCAATCCGGTAATGATCGTTTCAAAGCAACCAGCAGGAATGACACCGCCGACATTAGCGACTGGAACATGGACACCCTCGTCATAACGCCCCCAACGGACGACGACAGTGATTTTACGCTGGCTGTCTCAGCGGTCTCCAGCGAAGCCGACAGCGGTGACAGTGCCGGGATATCAACCGAAATTGATGTCACAGTTGAACCCTTTGAGTATGTCGGCACCGACGACGCCGACACCATCTCGGCCAGTGCAGGAGACGATGTTATCCGGGGCCTGGGCGGTGACGATGCAATCGATGCCGGTGGCGGATCTGATACCGTTTATGCCGGTAGTGGTGATGACATTGTTCTGGGCCGCGCTGGCGCAGATATTCTGTATGGCGAAACCGGAAATGATGACCTGAAAGGCGGCTCAGGTGCAGATCTTTTATATGGCGGCGGCGGTTCTGATGATCTTGCCGGCGATGCGGGTAACGATGAAATCTATGGCGATGCCGGCAACGATTTCATCAGTGGCGGCGGCGGCGCGGATATCCTTTATGGCGGAACCGGTGAAGATATCCTTGATGGCGGCGCCAAAGCTGATTTTCTCGTCGGTGGTGCCGGGGTTGATACCCTGACCGGCGGCAAGGGCAACGATATCTTTCACTATAACTCTCTGGACGAAATCGGGGACACCATTACCGATTTTAAAAGTGGCAAGGATTCACTGACCTTTGATTCCAGTGCCTTCATTGCCGACTACGATCCAGATACAGGTGAACTTGACGCAGGTGCTTTTGAAAGTCTGGTCGAGTTTGATCCCGGTGCGCCTTCCAGCACGGCTGCCTTCGTTTTTGACCAGGCTTCCGACAATCTTTATTACGACCAAAGCGGCATCGGGGACGGCTATACCCTGATCGCAACCGTTAACGATGGCGACCTTGATCTCAGTGATATCCTGATGATCGACTAAAGCGTCTTATGCGCCTCTCGGGGCCGCCAACAAGGCCAGCCCCATCAGCGTATACATCACCATAAAGACTGCCATGGGGACTTGGCTGAGTGTGGCTTTTTTTGCATCCCGGAACATGTCGATGGCGATAGCGTGGGAGACCAATACCGCAACGATGTGCCCGACAACAATTATCCCTGCCTGGCTTAACCAGATGACTTCAACACTGTCACGGCTGTTGAAAAAACCCGTGGTCACATGGAACTCTCCGAGGCCGAGATAGTCAGCCCCCCGCGCCCAGGGGTCGCTGACGGCCTTGATCGCATATTGACCATTGACCAGCAGAGCCGACAGAAAATGGGCGGCATGGTAAGCCAGGGTAATGGGCAAAATGGCCAGGGCCAGACGACCAAATGCTTGTCTAAAACGAGCCCGCTCACCGACCAGCCACAGACCTGAATAAAGGGTGCCGACAAAAGCCAGGATTAACAGAACGTTGGCGCCAATGAGCCCTGCCAGGGTTTGCCCGACAACGGCGGAACGCCCCGGAAATGCCAGGGGGTTCACGCCGATTTGACCCAACCACCAAAAGGTTTCGTTCAATCCATCGAATGTGCCGCTACCCAGGACTAACAACACAAACACGCCACCACTCAAAGACAAGGCCGGAGACTCGATCAAGGGAGCGCCCGGCATTGAAATCCGCAAGCCGTCCTGGTGGCACTGAAAAAGTCCAAGGGTGGAAAAATGACGCAGCAATATGGTGAAACATTCACAGCGACTTAACCAGGCCTCGCCGCCAAAAATGATCATGCCGACCAGGGTATAGAGCCAGTATCCAGAGACAAACCACGCCAGGCGGGCGGGATCATCCGGGGCAAGATCAGCCAGGGCAAAGGCCATAAAACCAAGGAATGCGACGACACCTGGCCAGCTGCCCAGTCGCTCCGGCAACCCCCATCGAGGCCGCAAACCAAGAGCGTTGACCAGCAGTTGATACAAACCCGTCCACGGGTTGAGCCAGTGCCAGAGGTCGCCCACAAGGCCCTGCAGGACCACAAAGGCAATCCACCAGGCCGTCCAGATTATCAGCGGCAAAAGATTTGCCAGTGGATCGCGCGAACCAAACAATCCGATCATGACCAGAGCCGCCAACATCGCCAAAGTGACCAGACTGGTCATGACCTCCAGGCCACTGGCCCGCGGTTGGCCCAGAACTTTATGGGCGAACAGGTTGGTCGTCCTGGCGGCTGGCAACAAAGCTAAAATCAATACAGTCAAGGCGACCGCTGCAACCCCGAAGGGGATGTAAATATCGGTAGGTAACAAAAGAACAAAGCCCTGCTCCGAAGCATGTGCAAAGGCGGGGCCGGGGTTAGACAAAGCAGTAATGGCGACGATAATCACGACGGCAAAAAATCCGCACCACCAGACAGCTTTAAGTCTCATGCCTTGTTTTCTATCCACAATGTCGAGGCTATTTTTTCCAGGTCAGACAAGTCTTTCAGCACGTCGACCATACGTGAGGTGACCACCGCACCGGATTTTCCATACAAGCGACCGTCGGACGTAAAAACGGTTCGGGCCAGCACATTACCAGCCACGATTTCACTTGCTTGTACGGCTTGCATGGCCAGCCCGGCGGACGGATCATAGCCCGATACGGGGGCCTTGCCATTTGCGGGAACCGGTGGTGGCAAATCCAGTGGATCGAGTCCCAGCTGCTTGATTTTTTCAGCAGAAAGCGAAATCGCCCCGACCTCTTTCAGGTCACCGACGATTGCCGCAATCGGTTTTGTCACCAGCGTCCCCGACCGGAACAATATTTCATTGTCGACCGTGCGAATGTCATCAGCCAAAAAGACCTCGGGTGAGCGGGTCATTTTTTCAGGCACGGCGAGCATACTGGCGATATCCTGCATGGTCAGAACTTCATGACGTTCGAGGGCTTCGAATATGGCCAGCATATTGCTGACATCCACTTCACCCAAATTGCCGATCAGACGCCCGACAGCGGCGACGACGGCATCCCCCAGATCGGTATCGTCGTATCGTTCTTGCAGGACCGGCAACCGGGCCAAAACCCGTTTGACCTTGTCCGGTGCCGCATCAATACCACCTTCAGAACTACGCGGATATTGGGGCGGGGCAATTTTCACATCCACATCAATGCGGTCATAGACCACCGGTGCAGACAGCCAGCTTTGATCCGTGGTGATTTCCAGCAAGCGCTGCAACCGGTCGCCCAACGTATTGCGGGATATGGGTTTGACCAGAAAAGCATTTACATCCAGTGCCAGAGCCACTTCCACCAGGGATTTTTCGGAAAATCCCGTCAGCATGGCGATAGGTGTGCCGCGGTTCACAGCCGCATTGCCGGTTCGGATCGCCTTGACCAGATTGAGGCCATTGTCATCCGGCATACTAAAGTCCGCGATGACAATGTGCACGCGTTCCATTTGTGTCAGCACATTCATGGCCTGCGAAACATTTGAGGCCTGGTGGACGTTCTGGCAGCCCAGACTGCGCAACAATTGCGCGACAATCTGGCGGGTAAAACCTTCGTCATCAACAAATAAGATGGAATAAGGCGACAGGTCAAATTCACTCATACCACCTCACCCCAAGCTTTCATGGATAAAGGCTTCCACACGCCTGAACTCACGCTCAACCGACATAATCTGGATTTCCAGATAAGCCCAGTCACCCGCCAGGGACGATATCTCAAGTTCTTTCAACTGATTGTGCAAGGTAATCGCGGCGGCATTGGCGGCGGCACCCTTGGCAGTATGGGCAGCTTCGCGCAACGTTGTCTTGTCTCTGGCGTCATAAGCACTGCGCAGGGATTTTGACAGGGGGTCCAGATATCCAAGCAACATACCCAGCACGTCGTCCAGCGCCTTGACTTCATCCGTGCCGATGATATCGGCCAGTTTACCAAGGTCGATGGCCTGACCATTTTCAGCGCCGGCTTCGTTGGCAGCTTTCAGGGCATCAAATTCAGAAGCGTGCAGCCAATGGGCAAGAGAAGCAGACAAGTCTTCGAACACAACGGGCTTGACCAGAAAATCATCACCACCAACATTGCGAAAGGCTTCTTCTTCACCGTCATCGACAAAGCCTGTCATGGCAATAATGGGTCGTCGATCAAAATCCTTTTCAATTTCCATGTGACGAATCGCTGTGGTCAGTTCGATGCCATCCATGTTCGGCATCATGATGTCGACCAGAACGGCGGCATAGTCATTTTCTGCGTAGGCCGCCAGGGCCTCAGGGCCACTGCTGAATACATGACAATCCAACCCCAGGCGCGTCAGCTGGGCGTCAGCAACGATCAAATTGATCGGTGTATCATCAACGACAAGAATGGGGTGATCTGCCACCAGCACGGCTGCCCTTGCGCCATTTTGCGCCAGTCGCCCGATGGTGGCACACAGCTCACGTCCATCCACGGGCTTGGTCAGCACAACATTAAACCCGGCGTCCAGACATTCCTGTAGTTCGTCTTCCCTGGCACCGGCGGTAATACCGATAATCGGCAGATCAGCCTCCAGGCCCTTCATCCGGCGAATGCGCTTTGTTGTTTCGATGCCGTTCAGATTTGGCATATGTCGATCCATCAAAATCAGATCAAAGTTCCGTTTTTGCAACATCGCCAGTGCTTCCAGGCCGTCGCCGACACTGCGTACACTGTGCCCAACTTTGGCAAGCGTTTGCTCAATCACGGTCCGGCTGATGTCATCGTCTTCGACCTGTAGTATATTCAGCGGTCGGTCACCCTTGCGCAGATTTGTGCGTTCAACCACCACATCCGAGGCTTCGCGCAAACTGGCAGGATCGGCCTGGCTGTCTATGGGCAAGGTCAGGGTGAACCAGAAGGTACTGCCTTTGCCCGGGTGAGACTCAACATTAATCTTGCCGCCCATGCCTTCTACAAGTTGGCGGCTAATGGTCAGGCCAAGCCCGGTGCCGCCATATTTGCGCGCCACCTGGGCACCACCTTGTTCATAGGCCGAAAACAGTTTTTCCTGGATTTCCGGAGCGATACCCTTGCCATTGTCAGTCACCGCAAAGCGCACAGTGGCTGAATTATCAATCACTTCCACCAGTTCGATGGACAGGGCCACAGCGCCACTTTCCGTAAATTTAACGGCATTGCTGATCAGGTTCACCAACACCTGGCGAATGCGATGAGCGTCACCGATCAGAACGGGTGGTACATTTTGATCGATCTCATCTTGCAGGATCAGGCCCTTTTCCCGCGTCATACCTGACAACAAGGCGACGGCATGTTCGGCAATATCGGTTGGCAGAAACGGGGCCATATCATATTCGATTTTGTCGGCTTCCAGTTTGGACAAGTCCAGCAAGTCGTCCAGAATTCGAACCAATGATTCAGAAGCCGAAATGATCACGTCGACATTTTGCGCGTGGTCAGGCCTCAGGTCGGCGTCTTGCAACAACCTGGCCATGCCAAGGACACCGTTCATGGGCGTGCGGACTTCGTGACTGACGACGGCCACAAACTGGGTTTTGGCCTCCGCCAGGGCCTGGGCCTGATCGCGGGCGTTGCGCAGAATCTCTTCCACCTTTTTTTGTTCAGAAATATCCGTCAGGGTGACAACACAGCCGCCGGTCTTCAAAGGTGATTTACGGGCCAGAACAACCCGGCCATCGGGTGATATGACTTCCACCTCGTCATAGTCTGGACTGCGCAGAAAATCGAGCCTGGCCTTGACGATCGTGTCCACATCACCTTCACCATAATAGCCGCTTTGGACCAGCTGACGGATCACCGTTTCATTGGGGTCGCCAATCTTTATGGCGCCCATGGGCAGATCGACTAACTCAAGGTATTTGTTGTTGAAGGCCAAATAGCAAGTGTCGGCATCCAGCACATACATCCCGTCGGTCATGCTCTCCATGGCCAGACGAAGCAAAGCCTCTTTTTCTGCCACCTCGCGTTCGGCTTCCTTGCGGGCAGTAATATCGGCGAAGGTGCTGACGAAGCCGCCACCCGGCAGCGGCCCACCGCGAACCTCGATAAACGTGCCATCGTTGCGTTGGCGCTCAAAGGCGTGAGGGGTAAATTCGCTGGCTTTTGATATCTTGTTCAGCAACATCTCTTCCGGATCGCCTGCCCCAAACTCGTGGCGGGCGATGTCATGTTGCATCAGGCGTTCAAAGGCAACACCTTCGCCCACAAGATCATCCGGATAGTCCCGGATCGTTTTCAGTTTTTCGTTCCAGGCGATCATGCTCAGGTCGCCATCAAAGGCAAAGATACCTTGATCCAGGCTGTCCAGCACCGTCACCAAAATGGCATTCTTGGCTTCGATCTCTTTGCGGATGCGATGGTTTTCCGTCACATCCATGACGATGCCCACCAGCCGCCCGTCGGACAGCCGTGAATAGCGGGTTTCCAAAATACGACCTTCGTGGGAGGACGTGTCGGTGCGACGATCTGTAATGGATTTGATGGTGTCCAGAACGTCCTTCAGCCTCTCTTCGACCGGACCTTTGCCAAAATCACCGCGTTCAACCATGACCCGGAAAATGGGTTCGGCACTGCCCCCCATGCTGCCCAAACCCTGGGGGATACTCAACAGGTCAAACAAGCGTTGATTACGGGCGATTATTTCAAAATCAGGCGACAGGGTGAAAACCCCGCCTTCCATATTTGTCAGCAGATCCGCCAGCAAAGATCCCCGCGCCGCAGCATGGGTGCGCATATTGCCCATAACCGCATAAAAGCCGGCCAGACCAAAGGGCGCAAAATCAACAATATAATGAACAAAATTTTCCTGGTGAAAACGGGCGATGGTCTCCCAAGACCAGCCCGCACCTGAAAAATAGATATCTAGGCTCCAGGCAGCCAGCGGGAACAGCGTACCAAACAGGAAACCGCCAACCGAATAAATCAGGACATAGTTTTTACCCATCCCGAATTTATGACGCTCGGTTGAACCTTCCACCGGTCCGACCTGATTATGCTGGCCGTCAGCCATTTCCCCTCCCCCTTCGATCATCGCCAGGCGATGTTCGGCAAGCCTCGCATTTTGTCAGAAGGGCGTCCAGTAGCTGAAACACAACTGAAACACGATTTTTCAGGGCGGCTCAGGTCGTCATGTTAACTCAAACTAATCGACGAAGGGGTCTTCATATCAATCGGCGACGGGATATTCATATCAATCCGCGAAGGGATCTGCATATCAATCCGCGAAGGGATCTTCGACATTAGGCCAAAAAGCAGAATTCAGGTTTTTGAAAGGAATGGTTCCAAATTCCACATTCAGGCAGCCTGGACTGGTGGCATAGATCACGTCGCTGGCGATAGGGGCAAAACCTGCATAAAAGTGCTGCGAAGACTTTGGAATGACAATCTTCAAAACAGAAAGGTCGATGCCGAACTGGGTAAAGGCATCCGGATTGAAGGTCTGGCCCCGGATCGTATTCAGGACAATGTTGACGTTGCCTGCTGCTTGCAACCAGACCGCATCGCCGATGGGCGATTTCACATCGCCAAAAGACTGCGAGGCATTTTCGATGAGGCGCATGACTTTAACATCAATGTCGATGGGCGCACCGGATTCACGACATAATTTGCCGCCAATACGTAAATTCAGGGACGACCCCTCACCGGCTTCCTTGCACAAACGCACCGCACCGGGGTCGCAATAAAGCCCACTGACATTATCCGTCAAACCCTGGTCAAGAATTTCCTGCAGCAGGAACGTGGAATCAGATGGCGCACCACCGCCTGCATTATCAGCCACATCAGCCACCACAACGGGGCCGGATGCCGCCCCGGCAGCCTTGGCCAGGGCTTCTTTGTAGGGCGTCATGACCGGCGCTGTTTCATGGCGCAGATCGAATATCTCGCGGCCCAGTTTTTTGGCAAGTGCTTCAGCTTTTGTCTCATCGCCATCGGCAACGACCATCATACGGGCTGTACCGTAAGGTACATCGCCCCAGGGAAAGCCGTGGGCAAAAGAAACAGACAATATACCGTCCTTGCCTTCCAGGTCCTGCATACGGGTGACGAAAGACTTCATGGGTTCAACCGGTGTGCGCCAGGTATTGACCATGCGGCAGTTAAACACGGCCATGACGGGATTGATCTTGCCCGCCGCCTTGTCACGACACAGGGCATAGATTTCTTCTGCCCGTTCTGCCGAATCAATATGGGGATATTCCTTGAAAGAAATCAGCACATCGGCTGCCCCGGTCATTTCAGGCGTGACGCTGCAATGTAAATCCAGCTCGCCGCCGATGGCCGCATCTGGTCCTGCAACCTCACGACAACGGGCCAACAGATCACCTTCACAATCTCCATATCCATCGGCCACCATGGCACCGTGCATACTGACCAGCACCATATCAACCGGCAAAGCCGCTTTCAGATCGGCCAACAATTCATCGCGAAAACCTTCGTAAACCTTGCGCACTGTGATACCGGCGGGCTGGGCAAAGGCAGAAATGCTTTCCACAACAGTGTGACCTTCGGCTTCGGCATTTTTGCGCCAGACATGAAGTGGTGCCGTAAACAGGTCAGGTGTGTGTTGGGTCGCATCACCACGAAACAACAACGTTTCCGCATAGTTTTCCATGCCCGTCGGGATGGGCGAAAAGGTATTGGTCTCGGTGCCCAGACAGGCGATAAAAACTTTCATGAATCAGGTCTCTTTTTCAGTCGGCACAATGCCGGTTTGATCACCGGCAAGGCGTGCGGCCAGATGGATAAGGATAACAGATGCGGCGATGGGCACGGCAACCGCGACATAGATCATTGGGAAACCAAGAGTATCAGCTGTGCGCAACAGCGAGCGCCCGAGGAAACCACGGGCTGGCGTCATATTGGGCCCAAACAGGCTGAAGTAAAGAACCGGCCCCAGGAACATGACCACAGTCAGACTGCGCAATGTTCCTGCAAGGAACATGACCACAGGTGACTTGTTCTCGGGTGCCTTGACCAGGGTCGGATCATAGCGGGATTTGAAGGCCACGGTTGCCCCCAACAAGCCGCCCCAGACCATGGCATAGCGCGCCAATTCTTCCGTCCAGGTCGGTGGGCTTTGCAAAAGATAACGGGCCACCACCTGGATCGAGATAAACACAAGCATGGCAATAAAACATATGCCCGCGCCTGTCCGGCAGCCCAGATCGAGGCCGTCGCTGATCCTGGTGATGACCGTTCTCATTTGCCGTTACCGTGTTGCATTGGCCGCATCAACCCAGATTTTCACCTGTGCGGGCGTCAACACACCATCCGTATAAACCTTCTTCGAAAGTTCCTGGAATTCAGCACGGGCTTTTGCCGTCAATTGCACGATGCTGACACCAGCCTTTTCCAGGCCTTTCAACATGCCGGGCTCTGCTTTTTTCAACCAGGCGCGGTTGGCTTTGGTGGCAGCAGCCGAGGCATTATCGACAATGGTGCGTTCCTTGTCGGACAGCCCCATGTACCAGTCGTTGGATGCAATCGCCAAGCGACCACCCACGATAGACTTGGCGTCGGTGAAGTGCTTGATGAAGTCAGTGTGACCGAACATTACCGGCACGAAGCTGGGGTTCATATAGCCATGGGCAACACCGGTTTGCAGGGCATTGGGCACTTCTTTCCAGGCCACAATCGTGCCGTTTGATCCCCATGCCTTGTACAAGGCGATCTGGTTTTCATCCAGCGCCCGCATGCGCAGGTCTGCCATATCCTTGACGTTATGAATGGGTCGTTTGGTATTGAAGATACCGGAAGCCGGGCCAACAACCGTCATGGCCAGAATGCGGATACCGCCTTTGGCAATGTTTTTGTTGATTTGCTTCAGCAGTCCGGCATGGGCAACCGCCCGATCCTGGTGAGCATTGTCTTCGTAAAGATAGGGCAGATACAAGCCAAAAATCAGCTTGTCGACCTTACCGGCAGATTTGACATCGGCCATGTTAACTTCGAGCAAGCCCTGACTGGTCTGGTCCAGACGTTCGGCTTCACCACCCAAGGCACCACGGGGAAATTCCTTCGCGGCCATGCCATGTTTTTTCAACTCTTCGGCAAATGTATGCGACCAGACGTACGATCCGGCCTTTTCCATGTCCGGCGGACTATCCAGGGCTATTTTGACTTCAGCGGCCTGGACCGATGCCGCGGCCAGCAAGGCCCCCGCAGCAACAAGGCTCGTAATTGACAGTTTATTCATTTTCGTTCTCCCGGTTAGAAATATTCAGCCAGCCAACAGGCCAACAAGACGAGGCAGAAAAAGACTTATGTCCGGGACAAGCACCAGGGCAGCAAGCACCAGCACTTCAACCAGGGCAAAGGGCAAAATTGCCCGCGCCAGTTTCCAGTAATTTACACCTGTCACAGTCGATGTGATGATCAGGCAACCGCCCAAAGGCGGTGTAATCAATCCGATACACAAATTAAAACAAAGCACGATACCAAGATGGGTGGGATCGATCCCCTGCGAGAGGGCCAGCGGCGCCATAATCGGCACCAGCAGGGTCAACGCCACCGGTATATCCATGATCATTCCGGCGACCAGAAAAACCACGTTCATCACAAACAGATATTGAAGACCGCTCAACCCGGCGCCGGTTACAAGGTCGGCCAGCATCTGCGGCCATTGCATCAACCCGGCGATATAACCAAGCGTCGCAACGGCGCTGAGGATCATGAAAATTGATCCGGTCAAGCGGGCCGTGTTCTGCACAGCACCCCACAAGACCTCAAAATTTATGCCGCCATACAAGCGCCCGACGATTGTGGCTGTCACCACGGCGACAGCGGCGGCTTCTGTTGGTGTGGTCAGGCCGACAACAATGCCACCCACAATGATGATCGGCAGGGTCAAGGCCGGAGCTGCCTTGACGAAAGAAGGCCAGAGTTTCGGCACAACTTCTGTCTTGCCGCCGGGATGATCATCCCGGTGAGCAAAGAAAAAATTGACGCCGAACAGGGCAAAAGCCAGCAATAGACCCGGAATAACCCCGGCAATGAACAAGGCCGCCACCGAGGTTTGCATTAGCGCGCCATAAACGATCAGGATAATGCTGGGCGGGATGATCGGGCCGATGATGGAAGACGCTGCCGTGATGGCCGCCGCATAGGTTTTGTCGTAACCTTTTTCCACCATGGCCGGGACAAGGGTATTGGAAAGCGCTGCTGAATCAGCCACAGCGGAGCCAGAAATTCCGGCAAAAAATACGCTGGTCAAAATGTTGACGTGCCCCAGCCCGCCCTTCATACGTCCCACAAGGGCCATGGAAAAATCGATCATCACGCGGGTAATGCCAGACCGGTTCATGATGTCGCCGGTGAGAATAAACAGCGGCATGGCCATCAGGGCAAAGACATCGATCTGGGCAAAGATGCGTTGGGGAATAATTGCCAGATACCGGGCCTGATCGTTCAACACATAGGTCAGGATCGACGAGGCCCCAATGACATAGGCAATGGCTGTCCCGCACATCAGGAAAACGAAGCCCGCGCCGAGGATAAACCAACCCATCAGATATTTCCCGTCAACAAGCTGGAACGACTGTCAACAAATTCAGCGAAGGCATCGACCAGTCCGTCTGTATCTGCGTCAGTCATGGGCAGGGACAGGACAACCATGCCGCGCCGGGCGATATACTGGCCCGCCGCAATCAGGTCGAGCTGCAATAGTTTCAGAAGATCAGGATCATTATCTTTCACATGGATTGTCATCAGGGAACCAATGCCGGTGACATTGACCGGCACTCCGGCTTTGTCTGCAACGGCATTCAGTTGGTCCCGCAGGCGATCGCCCAGATCATTAATCCGGTTCAGCGCTTCGTCTGTCAGAACCTCGGTCACAGCAGCCAGGCCTGCAGCCATGGTCAGCACGTTATTATTGAAAGTCCCGGCATGCATCCAGGCATCAGGGTTGCGAGGATCAAAGCGATCCATAATCTCTGCCCGACCACCAAAAGCACCAAAAGACATGCCGCCACCGAGATATTTTCCCAGCGTCGTCAGATCGGGTGCCAGCCCCAGTTTCTGTTGCAGGCCGCCCGGCGACAAGCGCGACGTCATCACTTCATCCAGAATAAACAGTGCCCCGCAGGATTGTGACTCACTTTGCAGCATTTCAAGAAATTCAATGTCCCCCGGCACACATCCGCCTGAACCCAGCATGGGTTCAATCAGCACGGCCGCCAGAGTGTCCTTGTGTTGGGCAATAAGGGCGCGTGCCTTTGCCGCATCGTTATAAGGGCAGACAATTGTATCGAACGGCAGCCCAAAGCTGGAACCACCCTTTGGGAAGGACAAACCACTGCCGTGATAAGCACCTTCAAAAACCATGATGACGTCCCGCCCGGTCCAGGCCCGGGCCGTATTTAAGGCCAGCAGGTTGGCCTCGGTGCCGGAATTACAAAATCGCACCCGTTCCAGTGACGGAAACCGATTGCATAAAGCCGCCGCAAAGGCCGCATCATGAATACCTGGTCCGCCCATGTTGATGCCATTTTGCAGTTTCTTTTCCAGGGCCGCTTTTACAATGGCATTGGAATGACCCAACAGCCCGCAGGTATATTCACCCAGAAAATCAAGGTAAGCATGCCCGTCAGCATCATGAACGACAGCGTCTTCGCCGCGCACAAGGGTCAGGGGGAATGGGTCAAAATACAGAACCGTGCGGGTATTTCCGCCTGGCATGGCGGTACAGGCTTCCTGCCACGCAGACCGGCTTTCAGGATTGGCAGCGATGAAGCCATCTTCGGCTTCGCGTACTGCATCCTGAAGGCTGATGTTGGCCCTGATGTTGTGGGGCGCGGGCAGGCTCATCAGGCAAATCTCTCCGGTGAGAGTTCCGCTTTTGAGGCCCCCAGATCGACCAGGTCAGACGGGATTTCTTCACCGGAGGCCAGGGCTGCCGACGTCCGGCCCATTCCTGGTGCCGTCTGAATGCCATAGCCACCCTGCCCGGCCAGCCAGAAAAACCCTTCTGCTTCCGGATCAAAACCCACAACCGGTGTTTTATCGGCAACAAAAGACCGCAATCCGGCCCAGCTTCGGGTGATGCGTTTGATCTCCAGCGTTGTCGCCTGTTGCAAACGATCCACGGCAATGGCGATATCCAGCTCTTCCGGCTGCACATCGCAGGGGTCCATGGGTGTTTCGTCGGCGGGCGAGCCCATCATGGCACCGCTTTCCGGGCGGCAATAGAATTCTTCGTCTACATCAACAAAGGCTGGCCAGTCGCTGAAACTGATATCTGTCGGGCCGTCAAAAATGATCGCCGTGCGACGCTTGGGCACCAGGCCGACGCGCTTTGCACCGGCCAGGTCAGCCACTTGATCGCACCAGGCACCAGCGGCATTGATCACGACCTTGCTCTTATATGTTTCGCCGCCAGCCGTTACCTGCCAGTCGCCGTTTTCACGGTTCAAACTTTCCACTTTGGCACTTGTGACCTGTTCCGTGCCATTGGCACGGCTGCCGCGCAAAAAACCCTGATGAATGGCATTTACGTCCATGTCCATGGATTCGATATCAAGCAACCCTCCGGCCACATAGTCTTCGCGGATCACAGGCACCAGTTCACGCACCTGGGCCACGTCCAGTTTCTGAACCGTTTTCAGAACACTGGACACATCGTCATAGACGTCATTCATGGTCTGCATCTGTTCGTTGCGGGCGATGAACAAAGCGCCGCGCGGTGTCAGCAAGGGTGCTTCACAAAAACCTGCCGGGGGTTCAAAAAAGAAGGGTTGGCCGCCGATGGACAAGGCCCTGATTTGAGCATTGCCGTAGGACGGCGCAAACAGGGCTGCTGAGCGACCTGTCGTGTGATAGCCGGGCTGGGATTCCATTTCCAGCAGCAGCACACTGCCCTTGCCTGAGAGAAAATACGCGCAAGAGGCACCGGCCATGCCGCCACCGATAATAATGAAGTCAAAATTTTTGGACACGTTGTACCCGCCACTTTCGTGGCGATCTCCTGATATAATGACTGAAAGCAGGGGCCGGGAAACAAGGCCCTTGCAGGAATGTCTCAGACAGCATAGTTTTCCTATAAGAAAAATGTCAACAAAATTTTCTTATCGGAAAATTATTAATGCCCTTAAGCCTGCAAGCAAAAGAAACAACTGACGATAGCCTGCCTCTGGATCGGGTCACGTTGGGGCAGCGTTTGCGCCAGATCAGGAAAGAAAACGGCTGGACCCTGGCCGAAGTCGCCAAACGCTCCAGTCTCGCTACATCGACCGTCTCCAAGGTGGAGCGCGGCTTGATGAGCCTGACCTATGACCGCTTCATGCAATTGGCGGATGGTTTGGGCGTAGATGTCAGTGAACTGTTCACACCGGCTGGTGAAAGCTTCGCACCGCAATCTTTTGCCGTGACCCGCGACGGTGAAGCCGGACATCATGAAACCAACCTTTATGTCTATGACATGCTGGAATCGGAGCTGTTGAATAAACAGATGGTGCCCATGACCGGGATCATCCGGGCCCACGATGTGCAGGACTTTTCCGAGTTCGTCAAACATCCCGGCGAAGAATTTCTTATGGTGCTGGACGGCGAGCTTGAAGTTCACATCGAGGGCCGCGAGCCCGTACATCTGTCTGTGCATGACAGCATCTATTTCGACAGCAACATGGGACACCTTTATGTCTCGGCAGGCAAAAAAGACGCAAAAATCGTTGTTGTTTGCGCCACGTCCGGAGAAAAAAAGTAATGCCCACCCTGATAGAGGCCATCGACAAGTTCCGGCAAAAGACATCGACCGAACCGATTATCCTGCGTGGTCGCAAATGGAAGATGATCGACACAAAAAGCAAAGGCCCGGTATTGATCATGCTGCCAGGCACGCTGGGGAACGCCGACATTTTTTTTAACCAGATCAACAAGCTGGGCACCAAGATCCGCATCATCGCTCTGGCCTATCCCTTAATCACGGATATCGATCTGATCTGCGGAGATATCGCCAGCTTGCTGGACCGGCTGGGCATCGAAAAAGCCAGTGTTCTGGGCTCGTCCTATGGCGGGTTCGTGGCTCAAGTTTTTGCAGAAAACCATCCAGACCGGGTGAACACATTGTTCGTTGGCAATTCCATGAATGATGTAGACATCATCCGACCGGGATTTCCCCCCATCAAAGAGCTACAGAAAACGCCGCCCGGGGCCTTGCGCGCCCACATCGCCGGACAGATGGCCAACTGGCCTGAACCTGAAAAAATCTTTGCCCAGATCAAGGCTTTCCTGCACCGGGAACTGATGGAATATCTGCCACCGCGCGGGCCCAAAATGCGCCTGTCAGCAATTTTCCTGCGCAAGAGTACGCCGAAGCCAGCTATCCCGGACAAGCAGATCGTGATTATCGACTGCGAAGACGACCCGCTAATTCCGGCAGTTGTGCGTAAGGATATCCGTAAGCGATACCCCAAGGCAGAACTGAACAGATTTCCCACCGGCGGGCATTTTCCTTATCTGACCAGAAGTGCGGAATATAACGAGATATTGCTTAGGCGGATTTTAGTGTGATTGCGGGGGTTCGGACAAGACAACGCTTTGTCTCCAGTTTCGGCTAGCCCATCCCTATGCACGCCGTCATGCCGGACTTGATCCGGCATCCATGCCAACGCCTGAAGGTATGTCTAAAACCAGAAGCGTAGACCCCGCATCAAGTGCGGGGTGACGTGTAGTTTGTGGAACTGCCGGGTCCCTTCCACCAATCAACATCAATCAAAGCTGCTTCAGTCCCAGGTCTTCCAGCAAGTCGATCAACATGGCGGCACTTTTTTCGCGGTGTTGTCGGTGGATGCGGCGGGCGGCGTCTGGGTCACGGCGGCGGATCGCCTCCAGAACAGCGGCATGATCGGCATTTGATCTATCAGGCCGTGGCCGTAATTTCAGCGTCAGCATACGACAGCGGTGCGACTGGTCCATAAAATTATTGACCAGCGTTTGCATGCGCACGTTGCCGTGCAGAGAGACCAGCAAGCTGTGGAAATCTTTATCAGCCTCGGCCCAGGCAACCAGATCGTCAGCCTTCAGGGCCGCGTCCATGTCCGCAACAGCCGACGATAGTTCCTTCAACTCGGCATCAGCCAAACCCTTTTGCGCGATCTGACCGGCGGCCATGGATTCCAGCGAGGTCAGGATATCGTAAATCTCGCGCATATCATCGACCGACACGGGCAACACCCGCATGCCGTGACGCGGGCGCACTTCCACCAAACCTTCATTTTGCAATCGCATCAGAGCTTCGCGTGTGGGCGTGCGGCTCATGCCCAGTTGCCGGGCGATCTCTTCTTCCGTTGCCTGATACCCGGCGGCAAGTTCGTTTTGAAGTATTTGTGCCTTCAACTTACTGTAAGCGATTTCACTGCTGGATTGTTTGGCCATCAGGAAATGCCGATATCCAAACGCCGGCCCTCGCTGGCGGACTGATATACAGCTTCTTCGATCGCAAGGTTCTTGAGATAATCTTCGGCGCTGTTCATCAAGGCCGTACCGTGTAGCAAATGATCCACCACGTGCTGTTGCAAAAGCCGCACGCAGTCGCCGCCAAAGCCGGTGTTTTCCCAGGCGTAGTCAATGGCACTCTCGTCATTGCTGGCGTGGGCGCGCAAATAAATCTGCCCGTCACCATCCAGGCGTAATGTGGCTTTTGATCCATCGATCAACATTTCACCCATGGTCAGACGGCGGTTATCGGCGGCGTGGTCTGCCAGGCGATTACCGTCGAACAAACCGCGCTTACCATTGGCAAAATCAAACACAATGATGCCAGCATCCTCCCCGGCAATGACCGGGTTCAGTTTGCTCAATTGGGCATAAACAGACGTGACCTCACCAAACAAATAGCGAAAGACATCAATGAGATGGATCGCCGTTTCATGCACCAAAAACCGTTCCATCTGCTGGAAATAAGGCTGGCGTTCCAGATAGGCCTCAGGCCCCTGCCCGTCGCCTGGCCGGAGGCGAAACGACACCTGGTACAAATCCCCCAGCTGTCCACTTTCCAGCATAGTTTTGATCTGGCCGTACCAGGGCTGGAAACGAAAATTTTCGTGAATGACAACTTTGCCAACGGATGCCTGGATATCATCGACCAATGCCCTGGCATCAGCCTGGTTCGGCGTGAAAGGTTTTTGGCAGATGACGGTCAGATCGTGCCCCAACGCCATCCGGACAAAATCCGGATGGGTTACAGGCGGGGTAATGACATCCAGAATATCCAGTTGGTTTTCCGCCAGCATCGTCGGCAAATCATCATAGACACCGGCGATTTCATAGCGGCGGGAAAATTCTTCCGCCTGGCCTCGGCTTCTGTTGTAAACAGCGACCAGTTCAACGTCTTCCATGCTGGACCAGGCGTCATAATGGAACTGACTGAAATAGCCGGTCCCCGCCGTGGCCACCCGAAGTTTACGGCTCATTCTGCGGCTGCCTGCGCTGCAAGTAATTGCTCGATGGCCGCATAAACGGCCTTGAATATGACGTCTGTTCCGGCATCACCACCCAATTCATTTGGCACCAGGTCGCCGCCTTCAAAAGCGCGATCCACGGCGGCAACGATCAGGTCTGCGGCCTGGTTACAGGCGGCATTCTCATGTTTGTCACCCAGCCAATCCAGCATCATGGCCGCCGACAGGATCATGGCCGTCGGGTTGGCTTTGCCGGTACCGACAATATCGGGGGCGGTGCCATGACACGGCTGGAAAACCGCGTGATTGTCACCAATATCTGCCGAGGGTGCCATGCCCATACCGCCGATCAGGCCAGCGCCCAGGTCGGAGAGGATATCACCAAACATGTTTTCCGTGACCAGCACGTCAAAGGCCCAAGGGCCACGCACCATATTCAGGGCGGTGGCATCGACGTAAGCATGATCCGCACCCAGGTCCGGGTTCAGGGCAGCGCGTTCATCAAAGATGCTGCGGAAGAAGGCGAAGGAGCGAAAGACATTGGCTTTGTCGACACAGGTAACATTGCCCGGATGGCCCTTTTCCTTGCGCCGTCTGGCCAGGTCAAAAGAAAAATCAAACAGCTTTTCCGAGACATCGCGGGTGATGACCAGGGTATCGGTTGCGATTTGATTGTCTTCCAGTGTGCCTTTACCACGGGAGGCAAACAGGCCTTCAATGGATTCCCGGATCAGGACAAAATCGAGCGTTTTGGCACGTGGGTCGGCCAGAGGATAATTCAAGCCAGGCACTGCCCGCACGGGTCGCACACCCGCATAAAGTTCCAGATCAAAGCGCAAGTCCAGTTGTGGTGAGATTTCGGTGCCGTCGGGGTAGCGCACATCGGGCAGCCCCATGGCCCCCAACAATATGGCGTCGGCAGAGGCTGCAACAGCGCGCGAGGTATCAGGGTAGGCAACGCCGGTGTCGCGGTAATGGGCTGCCCCGGCGGGCAGGGTTTCAAAGCGCAGGGCAAAGCCACCGACTTTCGATGCCACATGGTCCAGCAGGCCTTGGCAGGGTGCCATGACTTCGGGGCCGATGCCGTCACCAGGCAAGACGGCGATGTGGAATTCAGAAGGATTGCTCATGTCATGCTCCGTTGAGGTTAGAGCGGCAAACTAGCCCTGGGTTTCGGATAAGTCAATAATGTATACGTTAATAAATTCGTTATTTTTTGTTTTCCCGCCTTGCATATGGCTGGACGAAAGCGATTTGTCCGTCCATCTTAATCGCCTTAAACGGGGGCTTGCGAAAAAATCATATGCGCTACATTTCCAATCCATTTTTTGGCCAGGGACTGCCATCAGAAGACGGTATGGCAACAGGCGATGTCTCGACGGATGCGGCTGCGGCCCAGGCGCTTTTCAAGCTCTGCCCGGCAGCCCATGTGACCCCTCTGGCCGACTATCCTGATCTGGCAAAAAGCCTGGGCATCGGGCATCTCTATATCAAGGACGAGCGCAAGCGCATGGGCCTGGGCAGTTTCAAATCCCTGGGCGCAGCCTACGCCATCGCCAAGACCGCCGATCAGCAAGTCAAAAGCGGCGCGGCCAGCGACTATGATACCGCGCTGAAGGGATCGACCTATGTTTGCGCCAGCGCCGGCAACCACGGCCTTTCCATGGCGGCGGGCGCAAAATTATTCGGGGCCCGCGCTGTTGTTTACCTGGCCGCCACGGTGCCCGAAGCCTTTGCCGACCGCTTGCGGGCCAAGGGCGCTGATGTGGTCCGGGCCGGAGATAATTACGAGGCCAGCATGACCGCCGCCGTCAAGGCTGCTGCCGATGAAGGCTGGAATTTGTTGTCAGACAGTTCCTGGGTTGGTTACAGCGACCCGGCGCGCGATGTCATGGAAGGTTATTTAATCATGGGTATGGAGGTCGCCGAACAAGTGCCCGTACCCCCCAGCCATATCTTCCTGCAAGCTGGCGTTGGCGGCCTGGCGGCGGCCTGCGCGGTTGCGGCCCGTACCTGTTGGGGACGTGACCCGGTCATCTGTGTTGTAGAGCCCGATGCCGCCCCGGCATTGCTGGCCAGTATCAACGCCGGTAAAGCAGTCGCAGCGAGTGGGCCTGCATCGAACATGGGACGCCTTGATTGCAAGGAGCCATCACACCTGGCCCTGAAATATCTCGCCCGCGAGGCCAATACTTTCATGCTGGTCAGTGATGCCGAAGCCGTGGTAGCCGTAACAACCCTGGAAAATACTGGCATTGCCTCTACGCCGTCCGGTGTGGCCGGATTTGCCGGTCTGCAATATGCGGTCGCCAATGACATTGACCTGAAGCTTGATCAAAATTCACGCGTTCTGGTTTATGTTTCCGAAGGTCCCGAAGATGACGGGGTCTGAGAATGACGCTAGCTGATTTTCCAACCGCCGAATTTGAAGCCCGCCTGGCCAAAGCCCAGGCCGCCATGCACGCCCAGGGCCTGGACGCCTTGCTGTTCACTACCGAAGCCGAGATGCGTTATTTCACCGGCTTTCGGACCTTGTTCTGGCAAAGTCCGACCCGGCCCTGGTTTCTGGTTCTGCCCGCCAGCGGCAAACCGGTCGCTATCATCCCGGAGATCGGCGCGGCCTTGATGCGCAAAACCTGGCTTGACGACATTCGTACCTGGGCGTCACCCCATGCCGATGACGACGGTGTTTCCTTGCTGGTCGATAGCCTGAACGGCTTTTCCAAAATTGGCGTGATGATGGGGCGGGAAAGTTATTTGCGCATGCCCCTGGCCGATTATCAGAAACTGGCCGACCGTTTGCCTGGTGCCAACTTTATCAATGCCAGTGATCTGGTCCAGGCTTTGCGCATGGTGAAGTCACCTGCCGAAATTGAAAAAACCCGGGCCATCTGTGCCATTGCCTCAAACAGTTTTGCCAATGCGGAAAACCTTTTCCATGAAGGCCAGCCCCTGAACGAAGCCTTCCGGGCCTTCAAGATTGACCTGCTGGAACAGGGGGCCGAAGATGTGCCCTATCTGGTAGGCGGGGCCGGACAAGGAGGCTATGCCGATGTGATCTCGCCGCCGTCCACCGATCCCCTGCGGGCCGGGGACGTGTTGATGCTGGATACCGGTGCCACCCTGGCCGGGTACTATTGTGACTTTGATCGCAACTATGCCTTTGGCCATGCTGACGATACCGCCAAGTCAGCCTACCGGACTTTGTATCGGGCAACACAAGCCGCCCTTGAAATCGCAAGGCCCGGCACGCGTTGCTGTGATCTGTATGCCGCCATGGGCAAGGTCATCGAACAGGAAGGCAGCGACGTCGGGCGATACGGTCATGGTCTTGGCATTCAGTTGACGGAATCGCCGTCGATCATTTCCTTTGATCAAACTGTATTGAAGGATGGCATGGTCATGACCCTGGAACCAGGTATGTCAATTGGTAGTGGCAAGATCATGGTGCATGAAGAAAATATTCTGATTTGTGACGGCCCGCCGCAAATGCTGAGCGAACGGGCCGCGCCTGAACTGCCGGTCTTTGGAGGTACGGGATGAAGCTATCCTTCGACGTTGATCAAGGAGCCGGATCGAAAGCCGCCCTTGGCCTGATCGTGCTGCAAAGTGACGAAAGCATGGAGGCCGAACTCAGGTCCGTTTTCGATCAACCAGGTTTGGCGCTTTATCACAGTCGCATTACAAGTGCGCCAGAAGTCACGCCGGAAACCTTGGCGCAAATGGAACTGGATTTGCCCGTGGCGGCAGCCTTGTTGCCAACGGCCCAGCCGCTCGATGTGGTGGGCTATGGCTGCACATCGGGGGCCACGGTCATCGGGGCTGATAAAATATCCGCCATCATTCGTGCCGCCCAACCAACAAGTAAAACCACCGATCCCATATCAGCCGTCATGGCGGCCAGTCGGCATTTGGGTGTCAAACGAATTGGCTTCGTGACGCCCTATGTGGCCGATGTATCTGAAGCTATGCGCGCCCTGCTGGAGCAAAACGGACTTGAAGTTGCGGCCTTTGGCTCCTTCGAACAAATAGAAGAATCCGTCGTCTCGCGCATCACTGAACAATCTGTCCTGGAGGCCGTCTGTGCCGTGGGCGAAAATGAAGATGTCGAGGCGGTCTTTGCTTCCTGCACCAACTTACGCAGTTTTGGCATTATTGATGAAGCTGAAAAAAAGCTCGGCAAGCCGATCATTTCCAGCAACCAGGCCCTCGCCTGGCACATGCTGACGCTGGCCGGATTACCTACCGCTGGCCATGGCCCTGGCCGGTTATTTCAATCTTGAAACCTGAATTTAGAGGCACCTATGCCAGACGTTGAATTGCCTTTCTCACGCGCTGAATATGCCGATCGCCTCGCCAAGGTCCGTAAGGCCATGGCGTCCAAAAATATTGATCTGCTGATCTCCTCTGACCCGTCCAATATGGCCTGGCTGACCGGCTATGACGGTTGGTCTTTTTATGTGCACCAATGTGTGCTGGTGCCTATGGAGGGAGAACCCTTCTGGTTTGGTCGCCTGCAAGATGGCAACGGGGCCATTCGCACGGTCTATATGGACCCGGCCAATATCCTGACCTATCCCGACCATTATGTGCAGTCACCGGACCGCCACCCCATGGATGTGCTCTCCAGTCTGATTACGGACCGCGGCTGGGGCAGTTTGGCGGTTGGTGTGGAAATGGATAACTATTATTTTTCCGCCGCAGCATTTGCCAGCCTGTTGAAACATTTGCCCAATGCCAAATTTCAGGATGCAACGGCCCTGGTCAACTGGTGCCGGGCAGTGAAGTCAGACCAGGAACTGACTTACATGCGCCGGGCCGGGGCCATTGTCAGTGAAATGCACCAGCGCATTTTTGACGTCATCGAACCGGGCATGCGCAAGTGCGATCTGGTGGCGGAAATATTTGATGCAGGCATTCGCGGCGCAGACGGTCATGGCGGAGACTACCCGGCGATCGTGCCCCTGCTGCCCTCAGGCTCAGACGCCGCCGCCCCGCATCTGACCTGGGATGATAAACCCATGCAGTCGGGCATGGGTACTTTCTTTGAAATTGCGGGCTGTTACCGGCGCTACCATGCGCCCCTGTCGCGCACGGTCTATCTTGGTAAACCATCAGACACTTTTCTGGATGCAGACAAGGCCGTGCAGGAAGGCATGGTTGCCGGTCTTGAAAAGGCCCGCGCCGGGAACGCCTGCGAAGATATCGCCAATGCCTTTTTTGCCGTGCTGGAAAAATACAACATCGCCAAGAGCAATCGCGCCGGTTATGCCATCGGCCTAAGCTATCCGCCGGACTGGGGCGAGCGTACCATGAGCCTGCGCCCCGGCGATGAAACTATCCTGGAGCCCGGCATGACCTTCCATTTCATGACGGGACTTTGGATGGACGACTGGGGCATGGAAACCACAGAAAGTATCGTCATCACCAACGGCGAGCCTGAATGCCTGGCAAACGTGCCCCGGAAAATGATGGTGAAGGATTAAGGCTGATGCAAAACTCCCCCATTACCGCCACCGTCAATTTTGAAGCCGACGGCATCCAGCATGGCTTCCTGAAACTGCCGCATTCCCATGACGGTTCGGCCTGGGGGTCAATCATGATCCCTGTAACTGTTGCCAAGAACGGCACTGGTCCGACGGTCCTGTTTACGGGCGGTAATCATGGTGATGAATATGAAGGCCCGATTGCCCTGTTTGATCTGGCGGCAACAATCCGGGCTGAGGATATCTCAGGCCGCGTAATAATTGTGCCGGGCATGAATTACCCGGCGTTTCAGGCAGGCACACGCACATCGCCCATCGACAAGGGGAACCTGAACCGGGTTTTCCCCGGAAACCCGACGGGTAGTATCACGGAAAAAATTGCGGACTATTTCCAGCGCACGTTGCTGCCCCTGGCGGACTATGTGGTCGACATCCATTCCGGCGGCAAGACCCTGGATTTTGTGCCTTTCTGTGCGGCCCATGTGCTGGACGACAAGGACCAGCAAGCGCGATGCGTGGCGGCCATGCAAGCCTTTAACGCACCATACTCCATGATGCTGCTGGAGATCGACGCGACCGGCATGTATGACACCGCCGCTGAGGACATGGGCAAGGTTTTTATTTCCACTGAGCTCGGAGGTGGCGGCTCAGCCCGTGCCTCAACCGTAGCCATCGCCAAAAAGGGTGTGCAGAACATTTTGAAACACGCATGCGTGCTGGCAGGTGATTTGGACATCGCCCCGACCATCAATATTGACATGCCGGATGATCGTTGTTTTGTAACCTGCGAGACCAGCGGCTTGCTCGAAATCTGTGTGGAATTGGGCGACAAGGTGAGCGCCGGTCAGACCCTGGCCCGCGTCCACGATATGGAACGCACGGGCGCCGAACCTGTCGTCTACACCGCTCCCATAGATGGCCTGTTTGCAGCCCGGCATTTTCCCGGCCTGATAAACATGGGTGATATCGTGACGGTGATTGCGGTTAGGACCTAAACCAGGTTGACCTGATCAACCGGCATCAAGGCGTCCGGTACCTGTCCCGCCTCGACCTTGTCGACGATATCCCGCAAGCGTGCCATGCCAGTCTCGCCGTCATCTTTCAATGATTGCAGAGAACGGAAAGGCTTGTAAGGGCGTCGATTAATCGCAACCTCGGCGGCCTGGACGTCGACGACAAATGTGCCGTCCCGGACCAGGACGCCGACGCGGGCCTTGCCGTCGGCATCAAAGCTGACGAGTTCCATCAATTGACCTGACGCCTATCCTATTCAGCGGCTTCCCGCTGGCCGACGTCTTCCCGGCCCATCCATTTCTGGAAGATCGGGGTGGTCGGGGGGTCAAGATGGGTGTCGGCTTTGCAGCGGGCTTTCAATTCTTCCATGGTGCCACCACGGTCAAAGAGCTGGACTTCACCGCGCTCGGATCTCATGCGATTGCGCAGATCGTCGGTGGCGCGCTGGTCGACATTAAACTTGTCATCCAGCACCACGCCGTAACGTTTTGCCCCTTCGATGGAGACCAGTCCACGGCTGGTATCCAGGGCTACTTGCGCCGCTTCACGCTCAAACGGATCGCCCCAGCCACCGCCGCCCCAGGTATTGAAATAGAGCGTATCGCCGTTGGCCACCTTGATGCGGTCACATTTGGAGACCATCCATTCGCGTGTGCCATCGGCCCGCACCATCAGCTTGTCGCTGCGCTGACCGGGTAAGCCGCCATTCACACCCCAGGGATGGCTGAGCCAGCGATCATCGTGGATGGATATCTCGCCGGGTTCGAGGAACATATAACCCATGGACAAGCCATTGCCGCCGCGATGCAAACCAGGTCCGCCGGAATCAACGATGGTTTCATAGGTCACAATACGTAAGGGGAAATAGGCCTCAAGGAATTCGTTAGGCACGTTGGTGAAGGCCGGCCACAGGGAGTGGCCATCAGGACCATCACCAGCAGGTCGCCCCGGTACGCCACCAAAGCCGATTTGATAGAGCTGGTACCATTCGCCATTTTTGTCATAGCCGGAATACATGAAGTGCGGGCTGTCGGAGAAACCGGCGGCGCACAAGGCATCAGGCGAGCCCTGACCCAACACACCACTCATGATATCAAAAATACGCGACAGCAAATGGGTGCGCGATGACAGGGCTGCGGGGCGAATAGGCTTGAGGATGGTGCCGCGCGGAATGCGCACATCCACCAGATCATAAAAACCGTCGTTGAACAAAATCTGCGGATCGAACAGATTGATGAAAAAAGCGCCAAGGAACATCTTGAACATTTCTTCGTTCAGCAAAAAGTTCACCGAACTAATGGATTGCGGATCGGTGCCGCCGAAATCAAAGATCACCCGGTCGCCTTCGCGCCACAGAGTGCATGCGATTTTGTAGGGGCCCATGCCCATGCCGTCATCGTCAATATAATCTTCGAAATAGACCTTCTTTTCCGGCACGACCATATTCAGGATCGCGCTCATGGCGATGCGGTTGCGATCCAGCATGTTTTCCATGGCCCCGACCAGTTGGTCCGTCCCGAACCGTTCTGACATCTCAACAACCCGGCGTTCCGCCAGGCGCAAGGCGGCGATAATGGCGTTGAAATCTGACTTGTTCCATTCCGGCAGGCGACAGTTGCGCAGGATTACATTGAGCAGTTCCTGGTTCAGCTTACCCTTGTGGTAAATCTTCACAGGCGGCAGCTGAATGCCTTCTTCAAAGATTTGCGCGGCGTCTGTTGGCAAACTGCCAGGCACCTTGCCGCCCACATCGGTCATGTGACCAAACATGGCGGCCCAGGCAACAATGCGACCGTCAATATAAATCGGCATCATGGTCAGCCAGTCGTTCAGGTGACTGATGGCACCATTACAGCTGTAGGGATCATTGGTCAGGAAAATGTCACCTTCTTCGATCTCGCCGTCATAGCCTTCCTTGAAACCGGAAAAGAACGAGCCGAACTGTCCCACAACCATCTTGCCGTCAGGATTGGCAATCATGGGAAAGGCGTCGTGCTGTTCACGGATACCCGGCGACATAGCCGTGCGGAACAGCACGGCGTCCATCTCGGTCCGGGCATTTTTCAGAGCATTTTCAATAATATCCAGAGTGATCGGATCGATATCGACGTTCTCGAACGGCCTGGTGTTAGTTTGAATAATTTTTGCGGGCATGTCTAAAAGCCTCCTATTGGTCCGGGTTATGCAGGGTTGATAATGATGTTGCCAACATCATCAACTTCGCCCACATGGTCGGGCAAGATCAGCGTGGTTGAATCCATTTCGGTGACAACCGCCGGACCCTTGATGCGGTCCCCGGCTTTCAGCAAACTGCGGTCGTAAATCTTTGCCGCGTGGTTTTGTCCGTTTGCAAAAACGTTGGTATCTTCATAGACGGCCGCCGAACCATCGCCGCCGCCTTGCGGCAGTCTTTCGGCTGTGGCAGTGCTCTCGCCTCCCTGAACCATGGCGCGCAGGTTATATAATTCCCGCGGCGCATCCAGTTTAAAGGTAAAGAGCTGCTCATGTAGATCATCAAACTGGCGACCCAGTTCTTTCAGGCCCTGGGTGCGGAATTCTTCCGGCGTCATATCGACTGTCAGGCGCATACCTTGCCCGGCATAACGCAAGTCAATCTGATAAAGCGTTGTTTGTTCCTCACGCGGCACGCCTTCATCATTGAGGGCTTCGGCGGCTTGGGCCGCCAACTCTTCCAGAACACCCAGAACTTCAGAATCCGATGTTTCGTCGAAGCGGCGTACATAGGTGCGGGCGGCTTCGTTACGCACCCGCGTGGTGGCGTCGCCATAGGCGCACAAAACGCCCGGCCCCGGCGGAATAATTACCGGCCAGGAATTCATTAGTTTACCCAGGGCATTGGCGTGAATGGGACCCGCGCCGCCAAAGCCAATCAAGGCAAAATCGCGTGGATCGAAACCCTGCTCAACCGAAACAAGGCGCAGGGCACCAAACATGTTTTCGTTGACGATATTAACGATGCCCTCTGCGGCTTCCAACATGGAAAGCCCCATGGCGTCGGCAACATTTTTCACGGCCTTTTCCGAGGCTGCCTTGTCCAGCTGCATGTCACCACCCAGCTTGGCGGTGGAAGGTAAATAGCCCAGCACCACATTGGCATCCGTCACGGTTGGTTCCGTACCGCCATTGCCGTAAGCCGCGGGGCCTGGTTCGGCACCGGCACTTTGTGGACCAACGCGCAGGGCCTTGGTAAGTTCCGGCACATAAGCAATGGAGCCACCGCCAGCGCCAACGGTGCGCACATCAACGGACGAGGCCCGCACGGTGACATCCGCCACCCGCGTCTCGCGGCGTGTTTTGGCCACACCATCCTGGATCAGCGCCACATCTGTGGATGTCCCGCCCATATCAAAGGTCAGCAAGTCTTTATATCCGGCCTGTTTGGCCATCCAGATGGCACCGGACACGCCGCCCGCCGGACCGGACATAAGCAGGTTCACCGGCAATTCCTTGGCCGCATCAGCAGAGGACAATCCACCGTCCGAGCGCAGGATGTGCAATTGCGTGCCGCCGGTTCGACGATCCAGTTCCGACATCAGGTTTTCAATATATTTCCCCACCACCGGACGGATGTAGGAGTTCACGACCGTGGTTTCGGCCCGTTCATATTCATACATTTCCGGCACAATTTCCGAGGAAATCGAAATCGGCACGCCGGGCATGACTTCCTGGGCGATCTCACGAATGCGACGTTCGTGGGCCCCATTAGTATAGGAATTCATCAGGGAGACGGTCAGGGCTTCAATACCATGCTTGGCCAGGTCCGCCAGATCAGTGCGCAGTTTTTGTTCGTTCAGGGGATCAACTGTTTCGCCCTTGGCGCTCATGCGCTCGTCAGCTTCGATGGTTAATTCCAGCGGGGCCAGCGGATCGGTTTTGTTGAAAATCACCCAGCCACCCAGACCACCCGGCACGTACGATCGGGCAATTTGCAGGGTTTGTTTATAGCCTTTGGTCATGACCAGGCCGACTTTGGCACCTGAGCCTGTCAGCACCGTATTAGTGGCAACAGTTGTGCCATGCATGACCTGGCCAATGGCTGTGGGTTCAATCCCGGCCAGGCCGCAAATCTTTTCAACGCCGTTCAATACACCCACGGATGAATCCTGCGGGGTCGACGGCACTTTGGCCGTGAAGGTCTGACCACTGGCTTCTTCAATCAGCAGCAAATCGGTAAATGTCCCGCCAACGTCAACGCCCAACAGGTAATCCCCACCCGCGGGCGTGCGCTTGCGCGGTGCGGGCCCGGAACTTGCCACGGGCTTTGCTGTTGCCTTGGCTGGTGGCGATGACTTGCGGGCTTCAGGTGCCGGCGCGGGCTCACGGCTTTGTGGCTGCGGCGTGTAGGCAGCGGGTGCGCTGCCGCCTTTGGAGGCAGGTGCCACAACCGGTGTCGGGGCGATCACGGGGGCGATAGAAGATGGAGACGTTGAGGAGGTAGAAGAACTTGACGCGCCCGCTGATCTGGCTTGCGTACTTCCACTTGAACTCGACTTCTTGACGCCGCCCAGTTTGTCAAATTCGCTTTTGTAGCCGTCCAGTTGGGAATCAAACCAGTCAGTCAGGTCTTTTTTGTCGCTCGTCATATCTTTTTTCCACCTTCGCAAGCGACCCGTTGATCGCTCTGTTTTTGGAATTTCAGAAAATATTTTTGCAATTTTGTAAATTTATCAGGCGCTGTTACGTCCTCGCCACTCTTCAATCCACTTGATGACACTGTCCGTATCGGTAATATCTGCATATCGGCGCCCGACATCGCGTAAATTGTCATTGTGGGGTCGCTCGTCATGATCGCCGACGCCATCTTCCGGCACAATCGTGCGATAGCCAAACTGAAAACTGTCGATGACCGATGCCCGAATACAGCCCGATGTCACGCAGCCAACAAGAATAACCGTATCGACCTTCTGTCTGACCAGAAATGGTACAATGGGTGTCTGAAAAAAGATCGACGCGCCGGTCTTGCAGAATTTCACATCATAGTCGGGATCATAAATCCGGGGATCCAGTTCAGTGCAGGGATGACCATGAATCAAATCCTCACGCACTGCCGCCACTTTCCAGTAGGGCATGTCCTCCAGCGATTTATAGGCGGTGTAACAGGTTGCCACCGGCACTTCGCAACGCCGGGCCACCTCCAGCAAGCGGGCAGCATTATCCACGGCACGATCAATCAAGGGGGCACCACCCAGGGGATATTTTTCTTCCGTGAAGGCCGTCTGAAAATCCACGACAACAACAGCAGGGCGGTCACCGTAGCCGATAACTTCACTGCCATAGGTCCGCTCGTGATAGGTCGCTTCGGAAACGTCGCTCATGATTTTTCCCCTGTCCACGCACATGCTTGCGCGCTTTGGCGCTGATTACGCCATTCGGCGCTAATTTGTATACTATAATGACCCAAAGGTTTTGGTCGCGAAAGACACAATGTCGTTAAAAACATTCTTTCTTTTGATATCGCATTTTAGCATTGCACCAATCGACAGGCCGTAATTCCAATGCTAGCCTTCGCTCCGAACACCTGACGGAAAGCTATTCCGGACCCAGCTTGAGGACATATTCGTGGACAGCAAGTCAATCGCGTTTCTGGAAGTCATGATTGCCCTCGGCGTCATTGGTATTCTTGCCTTTTTGGTATACCTGATTTCCCGTTTTGCCATGCATAACAAGGCAAAATCCCTAGCTGGAAAGACAGTCAGTTATACCCCGCAATGGTACGAATTCCTGCTGGCTGCGATCATTGTGATCATCGCCGCGATCCTGTTTTTGTGGCAATTCCCACCCGGTGGACGTGCGGATTGGGGCGAAGATTCACGATCGATGACCTTCTTTGTCATTATGATGGTGATCTGCGCCATCGGCGTTATTGTATTCCTTTTGAGCATTTTCTGGCGTTTTTCACAGCGTCCTGGCGAGGTTGTTGAAGATTCAGCTATTATCGCCGCGGCAATGCGGGCCCCTGCCACAGCCGATGCTCCCGCCCAGGATGCTGCCCCGGCTGAACCGGTAAAAGCTCAGAACGAATCCCCGTCAGCGGTGCGATTGCTGGGGCTTTTGGGCTTTATCGTCTCGTTTTTGATTTTGAACTGGGCCTGGGTGCCGCAAACTGACCAGTATTTTCTGATGCTGAACCTGATATATCCCGCCGGTCTGGTCGTGGCGCTGGTCATGCTGTTCGACAAGGCCAGCCGGGCCTGGAACGTCAAATTACCGGGCGAGAGCATCCGCGAGTGGTTTTATCTGGATGCAATATTGTTTCTTTATATATTGGGTTATCTGAACCTGAAGCAGGCCGGTGGTGGTGAAGCTTATGCCGCCATGTTCTGGGATGTGGTCAATGTCGTCGGATTTTTGTTCATCTTCTGGATGATCGACCGCAAAACCACAGGCCTGAGGTTTCTGGTCACCCATATTTATTTCCTGGCGCTGCCGATTCTGTTACTGATCTGGCGCACGGCGCAGGACATCAAAATCCCGGAAAATGTGGAAATATCCTGGTGGAGCACCATCTGGCCATTTTTTGCCCTCGCCGCTGTCTTCCTGGTGCTGGAATTCATCATCCTTATCGTCAATCGCGGAAATAACAATCAGACAGTGGGCACAGTCAAGGACGTCATATTCCTGATCCTCTATGTCATTCTTTTGCTAGCCGCCCGCCCGGAGGTAGCTGCAACATGACCGATCTGGCCCGTATGACGATCTCTGAACTGGGTGACTTGATCCAGGAACGCAAAGTTTCGCCTGTCGAAGTTGTGCAAGCAACGCTTGATCGCGTTGATCGCCTGAACGGCGGCCTGAATGCCTTTATTTCCGTTTATCCGGATCTGGCCATGGAAGCCGCCCGCAAAGCGACAAGTGAAATCCAAAGTGGCAACTCTCGTGGGCCCCTGCATGGCGTGCCCTTGGGTATCAAGGACTTGTTTGAAGTCGAAGGCATGACCCGGACCTGCGGATCAAACATCATGCAGGAGCCACCGGCTGAAAAAGATGCGACATCGGTTGCCCGCCTGAAGGACGCCGGTGCCATCGTCATCGGCCTGTTGAACCTGAACGAATTTGCCTATGGCGCCACCGGTATCAACATTCACAAAGGTTCTGCCCGCAATCCCTGGGATCGGGATTCTGCCTGTGGTGGTTCCAGTGCCGGGTCAGGTTGTGCGGTTGCTGCTCAGTTAGTGCCAGGTGCCATGGGCACCGACACAGGGGGGTCAGTCCGGCTTCCAGCCGCGATTTGCGGGGTTGTCGGCCTGAAACAAACATTTGGTTTGGCCAGTCGCCAAGGCATATATCCGCTTTGCAACAGTTTTGATCATCCCGGCCCGCTAACCCGGACAGTGCGGGATACGGCCTTGATGCTGCAAGCTTTTGCCGGTGAAGACCCACTGGACCCGACGACGCGCGTTGCCCGCACAGATGATTATTCAAGGTACCTTGGCAAAACTGCCAAGGGCCTGAAAGTTGGTGTGCCCAAGGCGGTTTTCTTCGATGACCTGCACCCGGATGTGGAAAAGTCGGTTCGCGCCGCCATTCAAATATTCACAGACCTGGGTGCAGAAGTTCGCGAGATTGACCTGCCTTTTGCCCAGTCCGACATCGACAACTGGAATACCATGGCCCTGGCCGAGGCTTTTGTTGTGCATGAAGGCCACATGGCCACAAACGCACAAGACCTGGCACCTGAAGTCAGCAGCCGCCTTGAACTGGGCCGCAACATCAGCGCCCGCGATTATCTGAATGCCCGCGATCACCAAATGGAATTGCAGCACAAGTTTGCGGCCTTTATGGAAGACTTTGATGTGTTGGCCATGCCAACTGCCCCTATTCCAGCCGTTTCAATTAAAACAGGCACGGTCGATGTTCAGGGGAGGCAAGTTGAAGGTGCACCCATCATGGGTCGACTGACCCGCATGGCCGTGTTTACCGGACAACCGGCGATCAGCGTACCTTGTGGCTTTACCGAAACGGGCTTGCCTGTCGGTCTGCAACTTGTCGGGCACTGGTTTGGCGAGGCAGCCTTGCTCGGCGTGGCTGATGCCTATGAACAGGCAACACTCTGGCACACAATGCTGCCACCGGATATTGATTGACAAAGCAGGCTTGGGGTAGGGTATACAATATGCAAGCGAAATATTTAAATGTGCAGGGGATAAGTGAATGAGTGGCTGGCAATGGTTCTGGACCCTGGTGGGCTTCATCGTTTACATCATCGTTTTGATATTCCTGTATTTCTACGAGCCCTTCGCAGACCTGTTCAATCTGGTCGTCTACGGTCTCAGCTATAGCAACGCCATCTTCTGGGCCGGTGTGATTATTGGCATCGTCGGCTTTTGCACCTTCCACTGGCGCGCTTATCGATTACACATCGTGAAACAAAAGAGCGTCGAATCCATGGTGCTCAGCTCACTCAGGGGCTCCACCTTTGTGGCTATTTTACTGAGTGCCAGCGCTACCTTGCAGGCCGTACAGATGTTGTGTGTTCACTTGCTGCAACCAGGCTATGCGCTTGACGCCGCCTTCGGCAAACGCCTGACGGCGGTTCTGGCCTTGCTAATTCTGACCGGCTTGTTCTGCATCCTCTTCTGGCTGCTGAAGATCATGCGGTCCGCAAATTCATCGACGCCGAAGACAGTCTAAAGCGACCAACGTCATACTGGTTTTCACCAGAATGACGACGAACTATTGGGCTGCATTTAACCCTTAACCACCATTACGTGACCCGGGTGCGCGTGAGGGGATATCGCCCGACTTGCTTGGTTTGTACATACCACCATAGGCACCGCGTTTGATAAAATTGCCGTCACCTTTGCGGCCCAGATACTGGCCCTTGTCGATAATCATGCGGCCGCGACTGAACACGGTTTCAGTGAAACCCTTGACCGGCATACCTTCGTAGGCGTTGTAGTCAACGTTCATATGGTGGGTGTGACTGTTCCAATAGCTGATGATCTCCTCACGCTCAGGGTCAAAGATCACGATATCGGCATCACTGCCGACAGCGATGGTACCCTTTTTCGGAAACATGCCAAAAATCTTTGCCGGGCCTGTTGAGGTCAGTTCTACAAAGCGGTTGATATCGATGTAACCGCCATTGACGCCATAATGATAGATCAGGCTCATGCGGTTTTCGATGCCGGGCCCCCCATTGGGGATCTGGCTGAAATCATCTTTACCGATTTCCTTCTGTTCTTTTAGGCAAAACGGGCAATGATCGGTCGAGATGGCATTCAGGGCATTGCCACGCAGGCCGCGCCAAAGTTCTTCCTGGTTCCACTTTTCGCGCAAGGGCGGGGTCAGAACATATTTGGCGCCATCAAAACCCGGCTCGTCATATTTATCGACATCCAGCAGTAAATATTGTGGGCAGGTTTCGGCATGGGCCATGACGCCACGGGACTGGGCCATGCGCAATTCCTGCAAGCTGTCATAACTGCTGAGGTGGACAATATAGACCGGCGATTTAGCGACCTCGGCGATGGCAAGTGCCCGATGCACGCCTTCTGCTTCCAGACGTGTGGGCCGGGTAAGTGCATGGTATTTAGGCTCAATATGACCTTCTGCGAGGGCGATCTTGATCAATTCATCAATCACCACACCGTTTTCAGCGTGCATACAAATCAGGGTGCCGTCTTCACCGGCCTGGCGCATAGCCCGGAAGATGGTGCCATCATCCGACATCATGGCACCGGGATAGGCCATGAACATTTTGTAGCTGGAGACGCCTTCATCGGCCAGGGCCCGCATTTCCTTTGTACGAGCCTCCGGCATGTCGGTCAAAATCATGTGAAAGGCATAATCGATGGCGGTCTCGCCAGCGGCTTTGGCGTGCCATGTCTCCAGGGCTTCCAGCGAAGACTGGCCCTTCATCTGCACGGCAAAATCAATAATACAGGTCGTGCCACCAAAGGCTGCAGCGCGGGTGCCGGTCTCGAAGGTATCCGACGTGGTGGTGCCGCCAAAGGGCAGTTCCAGATGGGTGTGGGGATCGATGCCGCCGGGAATCACCAGCTTGCCTGCCGCATCCACGACAACATCGGCATCAATCGCCAGATCGGTTCCGATGAGATCAATTGTCTCATCATTGATAAAGATATCAGCGTGGTAGTCATCCGTAGCCGTAACGATGCGACCATTCTTGATTAATACACTCACAAAACGCCTCCCCTGATCAATCTGGTTTGCTATAATTGTATACTGTTGTATCATCTTACACACTACGTGATCGAAGAAATCATTAATTGGCTTTCAGCGAATGACCAAATAATAGAGTTAGAGATCGTGTTCATTCGAGTTAAGGCCAGCAATAAAACAATCGCTCCAGGGAGGACGAAGATGGCCAAGAACAAGAAGACAAGTAGCAAAGTATCGCGTCGCCAGTTTGTAGGTGGTGCGGCGGGTGCCGTAGCCGCCAGCTCGGTAGTGGGCTTTCCGGCAATCGTCTCGGCAGCTGACCCCATCCGCGCAATCGGTCTCGGCGTCAGTATCATCAACGAAATCCAAAGCCGTGCCGCCAAGGATATTGGTTTTGGTATTCGGGGACAGGCGTTGGGTTATGGTGCCCTGTTCGGTAAAACCCTGAACCAGAATGATCAGTACGAAGTATCGGAATGTTATTTCGATATGTTCGATGCCATGGTGCCTTCAAAGGTTTTCCAGCCCATTGATACAAAGCGTATCCGCGACTGGGATAAAGTTTCCAATCTCGTCAAAACAGGCATGCTGACACCGGGTTCACAAATTGGTCAGGGCGATGCGCCAGTGACCAAGCTTTGGGTCGACAAGGATGGCAACCCGACGGATGGTCCATCCCGTTATATTTCGGCTGTACCAGCGGCCCACAATGCTGATTCGCTGGGATACAATCCGGACGACACCGGCCGGGCAATTGACAGTTGGGGTGAGCTTTACAGCCCTGACTTTAAAGGCAAGGTCGCTTTGATCAACGTGCCTCAGGTAGGTGTTATGGATGCGGCCATGGGTATGGAAGCATTGGGTCTGGCGAAGTTTGGCGACAAGGGTGATATGACCCGCGCCGAAATCGACACTTTGATCGAATTCCTGATCGTCAAGAAAAAAGAAGGCCACTTCCGTGCTTTCTGGGAAACTTTTGGCCAGTCCGTCAACCTGATGGTCAGTGGCGAAGTTGCCCTGCAAAGCATGTGGTCACCGGCAGTAACTGCGGTAAATGCTGAAGGTGTGAAATGTGTTTACGCCTCACCAAAAGAAGGCATGCGTGGCTGGCACGGTGCGTTGGCAATCTCCGCCAAGGCATCTGGCAAGAAGCTTGATCAGGCTTATGAGTACATTAACTGGTGGCTGGATGGCTGGGCCGGTGCCTTTGTGGCGCGTCAGGGCTACTATTTCTCCACACCGGCAAATACTCAAAAGCATTTACCGAAAGCAGACTGGGACTTCTGGTATGAAGGCAAGCCTGCTTCCATGGAACTGAACGATCCGTTTGGTACGCCACTGATTGCCAAAGGTGCGGTTCGTGATGGTGGTTCTTATGAGCAGCGTTTCAAGAAGATCGCTGTCTGGAACTCGATCATGAAAGAAAACGATTATCTGGTGAAACGCTGGACTGAATTCCTGGGCGCCTAAGGCTCGTGAGAACCAGCGTTCCAAAGCCAGGAACGTAACGACAAGACTGGTGCCGGTACGGCCTTGCTGTACCGGCACCTTTTTCGACAATGAAATACAGTAAAAAGTCCTGCTTAACAGTCTGGACACGATACTTTGGAACCACGAAAATAAGATATGACCGAAGTACGCGAAACACATCATAGTGGATTGATCGGCAGCCAGCCTGTTCCCGATGAAACGGTAATCCGGGCAAAAATCATCAACCCCGAAGAAGGCTTTTCGACCGGCTGGCTCATCGCCCCGGCGACGATCTGGCTGTTTCTGATCCTTGTTGTGCCTTTGGCCGCCATTATAGTTTTCAGCTTTTTTAAATCCACGCCGCACGGCATGGTCTTTGAATTGACGACGCATTCCTACGCTGAATTTTTTATCACTGAGGGCTTTTTCGATAGTGAATCGAATAGCTTCCTGAAACTCAGCGTTTTTATCAAGACCCTGGGCGCGACGATCTACTTCACTCTGTTGACCATGATCTTGTGTCTGATTGTGGGTTATCCCATTGCCTATTTTCTGGCCATGCAGGTGCAACAGTTCAAGTGGCAGTTGGCCCTGTTCCTGTTGTGCATGGTGCCCTTCTGGACCAGTTATCTGATCCGCGCTGTGGCCTGGCTGCCCATGTTGGGGCGCCGTGGATTGATCAATCAAGCCCTGTTGAGCATGGGTATTGTCGACAAGCCTGTGAGCTTTCTGTTCTATTCTGAATTTGGCTACATGATGGCGCTGGTGCAGATTTATGTGGTGCTGGGCATTGGCCCGATCTTTTTCTCCCTGGCCAAAATCGACAAGGCCTTCCTGGAAGCCGCCGTCGATATGGGCGCCACACCTTTCCAGATTTTCCGCGAAATCATTGGCCCCATGTCCCTGCCCGGTGTGGCTATCGGCATGATCTTTATCTTCGTCATGATCATGGGTGAATTTGCCACAGCTGTTGTTGTTTATGGCGGCAAAACCAGTACGACGGGCACCGTGATCCTGAACTATTACGGCATTGCCAATTATCCCTTCGCAGCCGTAAACGCCTTGATGTTGATGGTGGCCATGATTGTGGGCATCGTGATTATTCTGCGCGTCGTTGATATCCGGAAAGAGTTGTAATATGGCCAGGTGGACGCCAGAGAGAAAACGAAAGTTACGGATCAAGACGGGCTTCAGTCTCTATTACATTATCTTTTTGATCTTCATCTACGGCCCCATGATTGCCATGTTTATCCTGTCATTCCAGGGGCGACGTGGTGGTACCAGTTTCCCCATGCGCGGCTGGAGCCTTCACTGGTGGAAAAAACTGTTCGAGCCTTCCCTGGTCGGCGACATGCAGGGGGCGATGGGAAGATCGATCATATTGGCTATCATGGTGATGATCGTCATCGCCCTGTTTTCGACCATGCTGGCCATGGCCTTTCGCAAGAAATTCCGTTTTTCAAACGTGCTGTTTTACACCATCCTCGCCGGCCTGATGGTGCCGGGCATTTTGCTCAGCCTGGGTCTCGCCATGGTCTTGCGCCAATTAGGCATCTCCCCCAACTGGTACACATCTGCTTTTGCCGTGCATGTGGTTTGGGCCCTGCCCTTTGGCTTTTTGGTCATGATGGCCGTGTTCAACAGATTTGATTCAAGTGTTGAGGAGGCGGCCCGCGACATGGGAGCCAGCGAATGGGTGGTGTTCAAGGAGGTCACCCTGCCCCTGATCACGCCAGGCATTGTCGCCGCGGGTCTGTTTGGCTTTACCTTGTCCTATGACGAGTTTGCCCGAACGACCTTGCTATCAGGTGAGTTCAATACGTTGCCGCTGGATATCAATGCCTCCATGACGCAGCGCATTCGACCGACACTATTTGCGCTTGGCACGGTCTCGACCCTGTTTTCCCTGGTCATGATTGGATTGTTCCTGGGCATCTATACGATTTTATATCGTCGTTCTCACTAGGCCTTTGTCGCCGTTTACACCAGGAGTCCGATTTGAGCATTTCAAACCAAACCGACAAATACGCCCCGGCCGGTTTCGCCAAGGGAAAATTGTCCGTAGCCCACGAAAAAGACGCTGAATGGGACGAAGGCTTACGCGAATACTTTGCCTATCGGGACCTGGATATTTTTAAGCAAACCGGTGGCAAAATGCGGGCCCATGTCATTCGCCCCACCAAGCCCGGCGAAGAACAAGGCGACAAACATTTTCATAAAGTAGACTTCCAGATGGTCTATGTCCTGAAGGGCTGGGCCTTGATGCATTTTGACGGTGTTGGCGAAGTGCGCCTGGAAGAAGGCTCATGCATGTATCAGGAGCCGGAAATCGAGCATCGGCTGATTGAGTGGTCTGATGATTACACGGTCATTGAGTTGCTGGTGCCAGGTGATCCGGAGACGATCAGCACTGCACCTTGATTTTTATCTAACTTTGAACCTGAACACACCGTCATGCCGGACTTGATCCGGCATCCATGCCTGTGCATCAAGGGATACCTTTAAACCAAACGTGTAGACCTCGCTTCAAGTGCGGGGTGACCGCGTGTTTGATGGCAGATGGTGGTCTCAATTTCAGTGGACGGATGCCGGATAGGACTGGCGTTCAGGTCACCGGTTCGCGGTTACGACATCCAGCAAGATTCCGGATTCAGCGCCCCAGCTGATCGTTTCCCGGTCACCGTATTTGCGCATGGAATCCGATAATTTCCGGTGCTGTTCAACAGAAACATAATGCTTTGGGGCGATTTCAAAAACGTCGGTTTCCAGGGTGCCGAGATATTCCGTGTTGACGTAGACGCCTTCGATTGAATTGGCCATATCGCCGTTTTCACCGGTATGCATGAGATCGGCGCGCACGGAGAAAGTTACCTTCTGGCCAATTGATACCTCGGGCAAATAATCCGGCTTGCGCACATAATAGAGTTTTTCCCCGGACTCAACAAAAACAATGGAGCCACTGCGCGACTTGATGACGCCATCAAACAGATTGTTGTTTCCAATGAAGTCAGCCACAAAGCGGGTGCGCGGGGCTTCGGCGATTTCGCGTGAGGTACCGATCTGTTGCACGAGGCTGTCACTCATGACGATAACCTTGTCGGCCATGGCCATGGCCTCCTGCTGAGAGTGCGTGACCATGATAAAGGTCATCTCAAGGTCACGCTGAATGCGCTTCAGTTCGATCATCATGGTCTGGCGCAAGGAATAATCCAGAGCACCCAGTGGTTCGTCCAGTAGCAACAAGGTCGGGTTACTGATCAGGGCACGAGCCAGGGCCACACGCTGTTGCTGACCACCCGAAAGATCGGCCGGGCGGCGCGTGGCAAAGTCCCCAAGGCCCACCATTTCAACCATTTCCCAGGCCTGGCGGGAGCGCTCCAGCGGCTCAATCCCCTTCATCTTGAGACTGAATTCAACGTTCTCCAAAACGTTGCGGTGCGGAAACAAAGCAAAGCTCTGAAACATCATGGCCGTATCGCGCTTGGATGGCGGCAGGTCGGTGACATCCTCACCCTGGATTTCGATCGAACCGGAGGTGACTTCCTCCAGCCCGCCAATCATGCGCAAGGTCGTGGTTTTGCCACAGCCCGAAGGCCCCAGCATGGCCACGAACTCGCCCCGCTCAATCTCGGCGTTGAAGTCGATAACCGCGCGCACACCGCCGGGATAGGTTTTGTCGACGTTCCTCAGAACGACGTCAATTTCGGCCATAAACCTTGCCCGTTAATCAGCTGCTTTGGCGGTAGCCTGCAACAATGACCAGACCGTCTCAAACGGCAGGTCATTGAAAGCACCGCCTTCGTTGGCATTTTTCAACAAGCCAAGGGCCTGGGTTTGCGCTTCGTTATTCCCGGCCTTCTTTTCCAGAACCTTCAACGCATCACTGAAGGAAACTTCGCGAGACTTCTTGGTGCCGAAGTTATCGCGCACCAGGTCGGCTAGCTGTTCTGCCATCTCACGGAATTCACCACCCCGGCCCGGCTTGCCCCAAATGCCCCGAATGCCGTTACTGGCAAAGCGGTTCTTCAGGCCTTCCGGCAGAGACTGGGCGACACCTTCAAGGACTTCACCAATTGAGAAACCTGAAGTGAACATATTCCGGATGTTATCGACAGTGTCATCACCGCCGCCATACATGCGGATCTGGGCCTGACTAAGGGCGTTGCCCATGGCTTTGGCTTGATCTATATGCACATCACGTTCAGCTTCGATTTGCAGTTTGGAAAGTTCAAGGAAGGCCGCAGCGTCGTTATATTTCTTGAGGGCTTCGGCCTTGGCTTCCATACCACTGGCTTCGGCTTCCAACATACGCTGGGTGTTGTTGACCCGTAATTCCTCGACCTCAGCCTCGGCGCGGCCGCGTGCGGCAGCCTCTTGAGTGATACCTTCCGCAGAGATGACCTGGGCTTCACTGGTAGCTTTGGCCCGGATCAGGGTGGCATCGGATTCCTCTGAAGCTGACTTCTTGCGGGCCGAGGCCTGACTGACCATATGCATGGAAGACACCGCAGCATCGGCTTCTTCGGAAATTTTCTTTGTTTCCGCAGATTGTTCCGCCGCAATGCGTTCCACTTCTTTGGTACGCGTTGCATCAGCGACAATCCTGACAGATTCGACACCATGCTCTGCTTTGGCTTTTTCAGCTGTTGTCTTCAGACGCTTGACTTCAGCATCTTCCAGCTCGCGGGTTTTGTTGACGAGCACGATTTCACGATCACGCTCTTCTTCCTCACGGGCCAGGAAGCGCAGGATATCTGCCTTCTCGCGTTCCTGTTCCTTGGCGATGATCTTGATTTCATCTTCCTTGGTTGCCAGCTCCTGGGCTGTGCGTGAAACGCGGGCTGCAGCGTAATATTCGCCCTCCTTGTTGACCAAGGCGATTTCGCGATCCTTTTCCTCGGCTTCGCGGGCCGTTTGGCGACGAATTTCCGCTCGCTCCAGCTGCTCCGCCTTGGCAACAAGCGCAATATCGCGATCCCGCTCTTCAGCTTCACGGGCCAGAGACCGGCGAATTTCAGCCGCTTCGCGAGCCTTGCTCTCGTCGATCACGGTCGCATCACGCTGGATACGTGCCTGTTCGATGGTCAGTTCCGTGGCGATTTCGTCCTGTTCAACTTCCAGGCGACGGCTCAGAATGATGCGCTGCTTTTCACTGAGAACACGGGCTTTTTCTTCCGCGATCTGCTTTTCCTGTTCAGCCATCGCAAGGGCTTCGTCCTTGTCGATATTCAGAACATTCAGCTTGGTTTCCAGGGCGCGTTTGCGCATGGTCAGCGATGTTGCTTCTGTCACCTTGTGGCGGGCATCACGGGCGGCTTCTTCTGCCTTCATGACTTCGGTTGTCTGGGCAATATCAGCTTCCTGACGCTCGCGCTCCTTACCCGACAATTGAATGGCGCGATCTTTTTCCGCCGCTTCACGGGCCAATGATCGATCGATCTCGGCCAGTTCATTTTGTTTGGCCTTTTCGACCAGGGCGATTTGGCGGTCGCGCTCGGCTTCTTCCAGGGCAAGGTTACGCTCGATATTGGAAAGCTCTTCTTCCTTGGCCTTCTTGATCAGTGCGATTTCCTTGTTGCGACGCTCTTTTTCCAGCGTCAGAGTACGGTCAATTTCCGACAGTTCGCGCTTTTTGGCTTCTTCTGTAATGGCCACTTCACGATCTGTGCGCTGGCGTTCCAGTTCAACTTCGTTGGCGATTTCGCGTTCTTCCACTGACTTGCGCTGATCCAGCATATAGATCTGTTTCTGACCCAGTTGCAGTGCCTGTTCGTTGGAGACGTCTTTGTCTTGACTGGCGTTGGCAAATGCTTCTTTACGCTCGATTTCCAGCAAATCAAGTTGCGTATCCAGATCCTTTTGGCGGATGGCAACGGTGGTGCGTTTTTCAGTTTCGTGCACCTTGCGTTTGGCGGCAGAGGTAATCTCGGTAATGATCTTCAGACCTTCAGCATCGAAGATGTTGTTGGAATTGAAGTATTCCTTGCCGGCCTGTTCCAGGGTCACGATGGTGACTTCTTCCAGCAATAAACCGTTGACCTGAAAACTTGCAATGACGTTTTCTTTGACCGCTGTGGCAAATTCTTCACGATTTTCGTGCAATTCGCTCAGGGTCTTGGTCGCTGCATAGCTGCGCAGGGCACTGACCACTTTGGCTTCCAGCAAGTTGCGAACTTTTTCAGCATCGAACGTTTTGTCACCCAAACTGCGACTGGCAGTGAGCAAATCATCTTCTGTCCGCCCCACATGGGCGTACAGTTCTGTGACGATATCGATGCGGATTTTGTCGGCGGTCAAAACGGCTTGTTCTCGAGACCGGCTGACGATCAGTTTGATGGTCTCCAGTGATATCCACGAAACTTCGTGAAAAACCGGCAGAACAACTGCACCGCGACCCAAGCATACCTTGGTGCCACCAAAACCGGTGCGAATGAAGCCCATGTTGGCTGGCGCTCTTTTGTACACCCAAATCGAGATGACATAAAGAATGGCCAGAACAACGATTGCCGTGAAGAAAATTCCAATCCAAAGTTCCATAATCGTCCCTACACTTGTCTTTTAAATTTGAGTTTCCGAAACATGTTCATCAAAACGTCGTCAAAAAAGCTTTACTCATGATACACCTGATCGTCCTTCGCCGAAATCAAACAATTCCAGCGATTTTCGACTGAGTTTTGTGGCTTCGCGCAAGTCTGTTGTAGCCCGTAAATCCAGCTCATAATGTCGACCAGTGAGGATGACACCATAGGCGACACGGGCCTTCTCCTGGGTCATCAATTTGCGGGCGACGTCGTTTCTGACACGTCTGGGATCACGTTCAAGCGGATCGCCCCAACCACCACCACCGGCAGTTATGAAGACAATACGATCTCCGGCCTCGACGCGCACATTATCAATCTTTGACGGCAAGGGTTCAGGTTCCGCAGTGCCGCGAATAATCCATTTTTCTGAACAGGCCCCAGGCTGGCCACCCAGAATACCCCAAGGCTGTGATTCCTGGCGATCGTCGTGGATGGAGACGTCACCGGGTTCCAGCAAGCGATAGACTTTTTCGATACCGTTGCCGCCGCGATGTTTACCGGCCCCGCCCGTGTCCGCCACACTTCCGTAGCGTTCAATCACCATGGGGAAAAAGTTTTCCAGATATTCGGTCGGGATATTTTCAAACAGTGGCCACCAGGAATGACCATCCATGCCATCGCCCACGGGCCGCCCCGGAATACCGCCATAAAGAATTTCCATCAGCTGGAACGGTCGTTTGTGACTGTCCACGCCGGAAAACAGGAAATGCGGGCTGGAGCCATAACCGGCGGCCGTTGCCATCTCTGGTGCATGTTTGCTCAGCGCCCCACCCATGACATCAAACTGACGCGACAGGGCGTGGGTGCGGCAACCAAGTGGTGCCGGGAATTCAGGATTAACCAGCGAACCCTTTGGCAGGTTCACATGGATCAAATCGTAAAAGCCGTCATTGAACAAAATTTGTGGATCAAAAACCATGATCATGTAAACGCCGATGAACATCTTGAACATGCCATCATGCAGATAGAAATTGATCGGGCCTGGTGCCTGTGCCGATGTACCGGTCCAGTCGAAATAGGCGTGATCGCCTTCCCGCCAGACCGTTAGTTTCATCTTGAACGGTCCGTTACCCAGACCATCGTCATCCACATAATCTTCAAAAGACTGCGGCTCTATCGGCAGGTTTTGCACGATCAATTTGCGCATGGCCCGGTTGGTACGCTCCAGCAAGGCTTCGCAAGCCTGGGTATAGGTACCGGTGCCAAAGCGTTCACAGATTTCCACCACCCGACGTTCCCCGGCGCGACACCCGGCCACAATGGCCATCAGGTCGCTGTAGTTCATTTCCGGCGTGCGGGTATTGTTCATCAAGATATCAAGGGCGGCTTTATTCAACACACCTTCGGCATAAATCTTGACCGGCGGAATACGCATGCCTTCGCCAAAGATCGAGGTCGCCGCCGTCGGCATGCTGCCGGGTACGGGGCCACCCACGTCCATCATATGACCAAACATGGAAGAAAAGCCGACAAGGTCGCGTCCGACGAAAATCGGGATCAGCACCATCCAGTCATTGATGTGGCTGATGGCGCCGCCGCATTTATAAGGATCGCTTTGCAGAATAACGTCGCCCGGCTTGAGGTCGAAATCCTGCTGTTTGAGCATTTCAGATATATAAGAGCCGAACTGGCCCACAATCATGCGGCCTTCGGCGTCCGTGATCATGGGAAATTCGTCATGCTGTTCACGAATGACCGGCGACATGGCCGAACGGAACAATATGGCATCCATTTCATGCCGGGCATTGCGCAGGGCATTTTCAATCAAGTCCAGCGTGACAATGTCGATAGGCCCAACGACGGCGTCAGATTTGGCACCTGTTCGGGCAGCAGGTGCCAACGGTGCCTGGTCGCCCTGTCCTGAATCAACAGGTGCGCGCCCGGTAAACTGATCGGCGCAGCGCAAAGCGGCTTCTTCGGCAGCCTTTTCAAAGGCGAGCGCTGAATTCCCTTCCAGGGTAGCCGAACCCTGATCCGCTTTGGATTTCCCCGCGACATCAATTTTGATGCGCACAATGGCCTTGCCGTTTTCAGCTTTGGTCTCAAGAATGTCATAAGACCAATCAAAGTCGAAGCGGCGATTCAGGGCGATAATCGCATTGGTGCCCAGCTTCAATGCCCTTGGCACAAGGTCAACCGGCCCGGCTGTCGCGTTGCTTGCGGGCCGCGCACTGGGACTGAGCAAACTGGCATCATCCATCTGGCGACTGAACAACTGGTCAAACTGGTTCTTGTTGGCCGACAGCAGATCGTCCAGGGAAATGGGGGTGCGCGTACGGGTATCGTCAGACATCAGTGCCGCCCTCCCGCAGATTGCTTCACATTCGATTGTCCAACCAGGGCCTGGCCTTCCGGGTGGATCAGGATATTCAGATAATCATCCACATCGCCCACATGGCCGGGGTGGATGACACAGGTCGAATCTTTTTGCACCACAATGGCTGGTCCCGGAATGTGGTTACCGGCTTGCAGCTTGTTACGATCATAAACCCCGGCGCTAACAAAGCTGCCATTAAAATAGACCTGATCCTGACGGAGCAAGGCGGCGGATGCATCGGGACCGGATTTTTCGAATTTCGGGAAGGCGACCTTGTCGACTTCGCCGGTGCCGATGGCCCGCAAGTTCACAATTTCTACCGGCTGCTCCAGCTTGAAGCCATATTGGCGTTCATGGGCGACGCCAAAGCTGGCGACCAGTGAGGCCAGACCGTTATTACGCAAATGCTCAGGATCAACATCCATGGTGAATTCATAGCCCTGGCGGAAATAACGCACATCCGCCTGATAGCGCACGTCACGCGCCCGTTCGCTCAAGCCTTCTTCTTTCAGCCATGCCTGGGCTTCTGCGCCCAGGGTCGTCAAAATATCAACCACTTGATCCACTTCAATATCATCCACTGTGCGCGCAAACGTGCGGGCAAATTCGTTTTTGATATCGGAATATAAAAAGCCCAGGGCCGACAAAACACCCGGTGTGGGTGGAACAATCACCGGGAAACAGCCTGCCAGAATGGCCATGGCGTTGCCATGCAAAGGCCCCGCCCCACCAAAAGCCACGAGGGCAAAATTGCGCGGATCAAGACCTTTTTGCACTGAGACAAGTCGCAAGGCACCAAACATATTTTCGTTGACGATATTCAGAATGCCTTCAGCCGTCTGATGCAGATCCAGACCCAGGTCCTGACCCAGTTTGCCAACCGCATCTTTCGCGGCTTGCACATTCAATGACATGTCGCCGCCCAGCAAACTCGGCGGCAAGCGGCCCAGCACAACATTGGCATCCGTTACCGTTGGTAATTCGCCACCATGCCCATAACAGGCAGGCCCAGGTCGGGCACCGGCGCTATCCGGCCCCACACGTAAAGCGCCCGTCATGGGCACATGGGCGATAGAACCGCCGCCTGCACCCACGGAATGCACTTCAACAGATGGCACCTTAACAGGGTAATAGCCCAGCTGGGTCTGGCGCGACTGGGTTGGCGCACCGTCCTGGATCAGGGAAACATCGGTGGACGTCCCGCCCATATCAAAGCCCAGGGCATTCGGGTAGCCTGCCAATGTGGCAAGGTAAGCCGCGCCTGAAACACCGCCAGCGGGACCAGACAACATGGTATGCACAGGCGATTCTGACGCCTTGGCCACACTCATCAAGCCACCATCGGAGCGCACAATATTAACCTTGGGGCTAAACTGGATACTGCGTAATTTTTCTTCAAAGCCTTTAAGATAGCGCCCCATACTGGGTCGCACATAGGCGTTCATGACCGTGACCAAAGTCCGTTCATATTCGCGGAATTCCGGCAGTAATTCCGATGACAAAGAGACCGGAATATCGCCGCCCATATCCTGGATCATTGCTTTCAAGCGCTGCTCATGGGTCGGATCGGCATAGGAATGCATCAGGGAAATGGTAATTGATTCAACCCCGGCATCCAGCAATTCACGAATGCTTTCGCGGGCCAGGGTTTCTTCCATGGGCGTAATGACGTCGCCGCGGGCCGAAATACGTTCAACAATGCCGCGGGTGAATTCCAGATCAGCCAAAGGATCGGGCTTTATCATGATCATCCAGCCCGCCAGGGGGCCAGGGGTCTGGGACCGGGCCAGGTGCAAAACCTGTTCAAAGCCTTCGCTCACCAGCAGGCCGACTTTGGCGCCTTTTTCTTCCAGCACAATATTTGTCGAAACGGTGGTGCCGTGCAGCAGGGCAGTAATGGCGGAAGGCGATACACCGGTCTCGCGCATCAGCTCTTCAATACCATTATGAATGCCAACCGATTGGTCAGCCGGAGTCGAGGGTGTTTTCAACAGATGCATGGCACCTGTTTCACCGTCGAACAGCAGGAGATCCGTAAAAGTTCCCCCGACATCAATGCCAAGACGACTTGACATTGCACCTCCCTTTTTCGCAGCCTTCGAACCTTTTGAGCCGAATACCCCTGACCTCAAAATGTATACAACACTTTTGGTCTTCGATATTCAGCACATACCCTGGTTACTTGATTTATTGGCTGGTGATTGTGAATTGGGCACCTGTATGATTCTCTAACCAGCGTCCCGGGTCAACGCCCGAATAGACTTTGTATGCAAAATATCGTCTTCAGTTTGACAGAATAACAATTATCTGTACCATTCAGGCATCTTGACGTGCCCGAAATTTTCGGGCGAATGCATATAAAGAACGGAAACAGATAACGATGTCGAATGAAATTGCAGATCGCCGTCGGCCCCGCTTCTGGATTGGCCTGCTTGCTTTTATTATTTTGCTGATATTCCTGTATTTTTATACACCGTTCGAGACCCTGGTGAAGGGCAGCATTCCCAAGATTCACTTTAGTAATGTGATATTCTGGTTTGCCTCGGTGGTAGGCATCATTGCCTACGCCGTGTCGCATTGGCAGTCGTTCCGCAATAATTTGTCCAAACATGTAACGTCGCTGGATGTGCCGGTTCTGGTGTTTGATACGCTTCAGGTATCAATTCTGATCGCCGTGATCTTTTGTGCCGGAGCCACATTGCAGGCCGTCGCCATGCTGTCGGAACATCTTATGAGCGCTGCCCCGATCATTGGATCGGGCCTGGGTGAAAATCTGCTGGCGATTGTGCTGCTGGTCGTGATGGCAGTGCTGTTTTATTTGCTGCACCACGTGGTTCGCGCCTTCCGTGACGGCTGGCAAACCCGCAGGCCACCTCGCTTTACCACGTCATCCTCTGACGGCTGACTTCAGGCCGAAATCCGCCCAAGACCAGCGTTTACCGGGCTAGTGTTCGCTAAACCGTTAAAGGCTGCGAGTGACGCTTCGATGCGCGCCTGATCCATGCCCCGCACAATAAAGACCAGACGGGAGCGCTGATCCGCGTCGGGCCAGCTTTCCAGATGTACGGGCGGGTGGACCACATGCTGCACGCCGTTAATCAACACCGGCGTGGCAACGCCCAACACATTCAACATCCCCTTGATTCTTAACACTTTATCGCCGTAGTGGTTCAGCAGCATGGTCATCCAGATGCCATAGGCGGTCCAGTCCAGGGGCTGATCAAAGGTCAGGGCAAAGGATGTGACGCCCGAAGTATGTTTGTGATCTGTATGGTCGTCGGCTTCGGCCTCGGCAACGGACATCAGATGTTTGATTTCCTGGCCCTTGCCTTTTGGATCGTGAATATCTTCCGTGATCAGACGCTGCGGGCTGAGGTCATCGACGGCGGCATCAAACAGCGGTGCCGAAATATTCAGGCGCTGCAATGCGAGACGTAATTCGTCGGCCTGCCCCGGTTCGGCAATATCGGTTTTGGTGATAATCAAACGATCCGCCACGGCGACCTGCTTCACTGGCTCGTCAAATTCCGCCAGTTGCTTCAGGCCGTTCACCGCATCTATTGTGGTGATGACATTGCCAAGGCGAAAATGATGCTGCAACACAGGTTCGGCCAGCACCGTATAGGCGATGGGGACAGGATCGGCGAGACCGGATGTTTCGATAATCACGCGTTTGAAAGCCGGTATCTCCGCCCGCTCCCGACGGTCAAACAAATCCCGCAAACTGTCTTTCAGGTCACCACGAATGGCACAGCACAAACAGCCGTTGTCCATCAACAAGGTGCTCTCGGTCGCGGTTTCCAGTAAATGATGATCCAGCCCCACCTCGCCAAACTCATTGACCAGCACAGCCGTGTCATCCAGCAAAGGTGAATGCAGTAACTTCTGCAACAAGGTCGTCTTGCCACTGCCGAGGAAGCCGGTCACCACATTGACAGGTATGAAGGTATCGTATGCCATCTAGCGGCCCGTCAAATCAGCGATCAGATCGTCATCCAGGGGGTCAAAGCTGCGGCCAGTCAGGGTTTCCGCCTGGGCCCACATTTGTGCAAGGTTGTCGACAATGGCTGTTTTACCGGTATTGCCTTTAAGGATATAGGCGTTACCGGACCAGTCTTTCAGGCCAAGGCCATAATGTCCCAGCACCTGGTTTACGATACGGGTGCGCTGCTGACGTTCCCGCAAAGGCGTACCGGGATCACTTTGTGCGGCGAAGGCATCGGGATTGGTGGTACTGTCCGTCCAGTGCCCCCGCCCGCCCAATACGCCGCACAAACCACACATATCAACTAGCGCGGATTCCGGGCGGCAAAGTCATCCGCAATTTCATCAAATGTGCAAAAGCGCACCCCGGTATGGGCGCTGATATGATCAAAAACCCGCTGCAACATCATCTGCACCTGGGGCCGGCCCGAAACATCCGGGTGGATGGTCAGGGTGAAAACGGCATAATCATATTCGTTATATACCCAGTCGAACTGGTCGATCCACAACTGTTCAATATCGCGCGGATTGACAAAACCATGACTGTTGGGCGCGCCCTTGATGAACATCATCGGCGGCAGATCATCCAGATACCAGCTGCCAGGAATATCGATCAGGTCGGTTTCGTGACCACGCACCAGCGGCTTCATCCATTCGTCGGGATGTTTGGAATAATCGATCTTGGTCCAGCTGTCGCCGACGCGGGCATAAAAGGGATGAAAATCATCATTCATCAAGCTGTGGTCGTACTTGATGCCCTTGGCCAACAACAATTCGTTGGTAATGGGTGAAAACTCCCACCAGGGTGCCACATAGCCCGTGGGCCGACGACCGGAGACCTTTTCGATCAGGTCGATACATTTGTCCATGACAGCTTCTTCTTGCACGGGTGTCATGGCGATGGGGTTTTCGTGGCTATAGCCGTGCATACCGATTTCGTGACCGGCATCGACCACCATTTGCGTTTCCGCCGGAAAGGTTTCGATGGAATGGCCAGGAATAAACCAGGTCGTGGGGATTTGCCATTTATCGAACAGGCGAACCATACGCGGCACCCCGACTTCACCGGCGAACAGGCCACGGGAGATATCGCAAGGCGAATCTTCACCCCCATAAGACCCAAGCCAACCGGCCACGGCGTCAACATCCACACCCACGGCACAAAGGATTTCTTTTTTCCCGCCGTTGGCCACTGAACGATGAGAGATGGAGCTGGAGCTGGAACCTGCGCTGGAAGAAAAAGTCGGGCGCGGCTGATATCGCCCACCTGAGACACTGCCGGTTACACCCTGTGTTGGTCGACCAGACCCTGAATTATTGTTCATTCCCCGAATGCTCCCCGTCAATCAATTGCGATTTTTTTTAATCTTGAATCTGTTCTTAGGCGATCAGATGAGTTTATTGTATACTAGAAACCCGGAATGAACAGGGAGATGATCGTTGAGCGACTGGAAAGACGAAACGCTGCAAAGCTACCAGAGCAAAGGATTTGCATCCCGCGCCGGATTTGGCAAGCGACCTGCCTTGTTAATCGTTGATTTTATCAATGGCTTTACGGACCCCTCTTCGCCCCTGGGTGGTGATTTTTCAAGCCAGTTAGGCGTCACCAGCCAATTGCTGGAAGTTTTTCGCCGCGAACGCCTGCCCATTGCCTATACCACCATCGAATATGATGCCGACTTCCGCGACGCTGGTGTCTTCATCAAAAAGGTGCCGTCCCTGTCCGTGCTTTTGCGTGGCTCGCCCATGTGCAAGATCGACGACCGCATCCGTCCGGAAACCGGTGAATATGTCGTCTCCAAGAAATACGCCAGCAGCTTCTTTGGCACGAACCTGGATACCTGGATCAGAAACAACGATGCCGACACAGTGGTCATTGTTGGTTGTACCACAAGCGGTTGCGTGCGCGCCTCAGCCGTCGATTCCCTGCAACACGGGTTTTACACAATCGTTGTGGCTGAGGGCTGTGGCGACAGGGCGGACGGTCCGCACGAAGCCAATTTGTTTGACATGGATGCCAAATATGCCGACGTGGTTTCAACCGCTGAAGCCCTGGATTATGTCAACGGACTGAGCCGCAAGCCAGAGTCCCGGTCTGCCCGTGTCGCCGGCCGGAATTTCAAGCGCTGGTGGGCCGATGGCGACGGCGCCGAAAAAGAGGGATAAACAAATGTCGGGAAAATATTCATCACCATTCGACGACCTGCTGGCCAGCAATCAAAAACAAATGGATGACGTGCTGGGTGGATCAAGCCGGTCTTATTCAACGCGATCTGCGGCGGCGACACCGATGGCCACACCGACGGCCACACCGACGGTCACTGCAACACCAGGCCCGGCCACGTCGCAAGGTACATCTGACTCCACGGGCGACGGCACAATTTCAGGCACGGCCAACGGCATTCCTTTCAGTCTCAAAATCTGAGCTGACTTTCATAAATAATAAACTGGAGACAACTGCGTGAGTCATTCGATTATTCGCGAGAAGCTGGATCGTGGCGAGTTTTTCCTGGCCCCTGGCATTCACGACATGATGGCGGCTGTCATCGCCAACAAGGTTGGTTTTGAAATTGTATACGGTACCGGCTACTGGATGACCGCATCGGCTTATGGTTTGCCAGACGCTGGCATTGCCACCTACAGCCAGATGCTGGACCGGGTTGCGACCCTGGCCCGCACCAGCAACGCCGCCGTCATCGCCGATGCCGATACGGGCTATGGTGGATTGCTGAATGTGCATCACACAGTTCAGGGATATGAAGACGCCGGGATTACCGCCATCCAGATCGAAGATCAGGAATTTCCAAAAAAGTGTGGCCATACGCCTGGCAAAAAATGCGTGCCGCTGGAACTCATGACCGACAAAATCAAGGTTGCCTGTGAGGCCCGCAAGGACAAAACCAATACCCTGATCGTGGCCCGCACGGATGTTTATCAGGCGGAAGGCTTTGATGCCTCCATCCGTCGAGGCGCTGCCTTTGCCGAGGCCGGCGCCGACATTGTCTTTGTCGAAGCCCTGACCAGCGAAGAAGAAATGCGCCGCGCCTGCGATGAGATCGATGCCCCGATGATTTCCAACATGGCCCAGGGCGGCGACACCCCCATGCGCACCGGCGAAGAACTGGCCGATATTGGATACGCCTGCGCCATCTATCCCGCCACCACGGCGCTGTCTGCGGCCTACGCCACGGAACAGGCCCTGTTACACCTGAAGCATCAAGGCACCAATGAAAGCCCGGACGTGCCCATGTTCGACTTCCAGGAATTCAACCGACTGATCGGTTTTGAAGAGGTTTGGGCCTTCGACAAAAAATGGGCACGGGATGATTGAGACGCACACTGTCACTTCGGTTGTGATCTGATCAGTTACGACAAATCCATCCGCAACCCCCTCCGTCACCCCGCACTCGATGCGGGGTCTACGCCTATGGGTTAGAGGTATCTCTCCTGGTAAAAGCATGGATCCCGCATCGAGTGCGGGATGACGGAGTGTATGGTGGCGAGGGTTGATACTGAATTCTAAGAAAGCCGTCATTCTGGCATCGTGCTTTGCACGAAAATGCATGACGGCCAGAATCCATAGGGCGGTAATTACCTGCAAGGTTTTTCACTAATTTAGTTCACTATGGATACTGGCTTTCGCCAGTATGACGGTACGGGAAGCCCCCTACCAGTTCATCGACAACAGCAATTTTCCTGAGATTTGTCGGCTTTCCATTTGGCGGTGCATGTCGCGCACGTTGTCGAGCGGGATGGCGTTGACGATGGGGATGTTGAGCCAGCCTTCCTGAATGCCTTGCACACAATAATCCAGACCGCGTTTCCACAAGCGTGGTTCTTCCATGACGTGGGGGATTGAAAAGCGGGTGAAGGTGATGGAGCGCGGCAGGATGCGGTCGCGCAGATTGTCAAAGGGTTTGCCTTCCGCTTCACCGATGTTGATCACATGGCCGAGAAAACGGGTAGCATCAAACGTACGATCCAGCATTGTAGCGCCGAGCGAATCAAGTGCCAGATCAACACCCTTGCCGCCTGTGTGCTCCATGACGACGGCGACAAAATCTTCGTCCTTGTTATTCACCACAACTTCGGCCCCATAGGCCAGGGCCTTTTGTTCCTTGCCGCGGGTGCCGACGGTGCCGATGACATGAGCCCCGGCTTTGACGGCGATTTGCGTGGCCAACAGACCAACGCCGCCACCGACCGCGTGGATCAAAACCACATCGTCTCGCTTCAGTTTATGAATGGTGTGTAGCATGTGATAGGCAGTCAGGGCCTGGATCTGAAAGGCGGCGCCCACATCGAGGGGAATATCGTCCGGCAATTTGTAGACTGCCGCCGCCGGGGCCAGGCATTTTTGGGCATAGCCACCCAGTGGTGAAATGGCCACAACCTTGTCACCTTTCGCGAAACCGGTGACCTCCTCGCCCGTCGACAGAACCTTGCCGGAAATTTCGAAGCCCGGCACGCAAGGATAGTCCGGGGGATAGGGGTAAATGCCACTGCGGATTTGTGTGTCAGCCCAGTTGCAACCGGCATAGGCCACTTCGATCAGCACATCGCCGGGTGCAGGTTGTGGGTCAGGCGCATCGCGAATGACCAGCGCATCAATATCCCCAGGCGCATCAACATATACAGCACGCATTTAACTCTCCCCCGAAAGAAGCCGACGATTATCTGGTCCAAACCCTATCGACATAAATTCAGAAAAACAAATCCTTCAGGCTGACAACTTGTAGCGAATGTTGTCCAGAACACCTTCCGGGCCTGATGCCAGAACTGCTTCACCGATAATCCGGTTCCAGTATGATTCGGCACCGAAGGCTGTGCGCCCTGCGTGAATACGGCGGGTGAACAACTGTAAATCATATTCTTCGGTCGCACCGATAGCCCCGTGCACCGCGTGGGCGTTGGCACTGACCAGCACAGCGGCCTCACTGGACCGCGCCTTGGCGACAGCGGCCAATAAGGGGTCCGGCAACCAGTCGTCAGAGGCAAACCCCATTTCAGCGGCCATCTTGGCGGCAAAAGTTTGCTCGGCCATGACACTGATTTGCTGCTGAACGGCCTGGAATTTTCCGATGGGTCGGCCAAACTGTGTACGATCATTCGCAAACGCAACGGTAATTTCAAAGGCCCGCTCCATGGCGCCGACCAACAGGGCGGCTGCAATGGCGGCCCCGGTTGAGCGACGGATATCAACGGTCTCAAATGGCACCTGATCCCAGTTCGTGACCGGGCCAACAGGCACCTCTTGCGATGCCGCCACATAGATGGCCCGCGCCAGTATGGTCTCCGCCACGGGAACAGGCACAGCATAACGGCCACAGAGAACGGCAAGCGGGAACACATCCCGCAAGGCCAGACCGGCACCGCCTTTTTCTTCCGGGATCAAGGCGTCGAGAAAACCGGATTGCTCGACAGCCGTCCACAAGGCATCGGCAGGTCCACCATTTTCGATATCGCGCACATGTGCAGGCGTGCAATGTTCCTGCAACAGGCGTTCAAAGGATTGACCTAATAGATCATCAGTCATTATGCATTCCTCCCTCTGGTCTAACGCAAACCCAACCCACGGGCGATGATGCCACGCAGGATTTCACGGGTGCCGCCGCGCAGGGAAAAGGTTGGTGACATCTGGGTGACATAGGCCAGGGTTTTCATCAGATCATCAGGCACGACGGCGTCCGGAATTGCGGCAAGTGCATCGGCGATCAAGGTCGGGATGGCCTGCTCTATCTCGGTGCCCAGGTCCTTAACCAGGGCGGCCTCGTTGGCCGGGCTCTCGCCCTTGGTCAATTGATCGGTGATGGCCAGTGACATGGCGCGCAGCACAGCCAGATGCGCCGCGAACTTGCCGATCAAAATGATTGAGGCCTCACTGACGTGATCCTGTGACTTCAAATAGTCCAGCCAGCCGTCCAACAGCAGAATACTGGAATAGATGCGCTCCGGCCCGCTGCGCTCGAAGGCCAGCTCGGATGTGACCTGGTTCCAACCGCCGCCTTCCGTGCCGACCAGGGCATCTTCGCCCAGTTCCACATCGTCAAAAAACACTTCGTTAAAATGGCTGTCTCCCGACATATCCTTGATGGGCCGTACGTCGATGCCGGGCAAGGACATATCAATAATGATCTGCGACAGGCCCTTGTTGCGATCTTCCGGCTCGCCTGATGTGCGCACCAGGGCCACCATGTATTGCGAGTATTTAGCGCCCGACGTCCAGATTTTTTGACCATTCAGAAGCCAGCCCGTCTCGGTTTTGGTTGCCCGCGTGCGCACGCTGGCAAGATCAGACCCGGCGGCAGGCTCGCTCATGCCAATGCAGAAAAAGGCCTCGCCCTTGCAGATTTTTGGGATGTAAAAATTCTTTTGCGCTTCTGTGCCATATTTCAGGATCAGCGGACCGCTTTGACGGTCTGCAATCCAGTGGGCATAAACCGGGGCCCCGGCATTCAATAATTCTTCCGCCAGCACAAACCGGGCGAAGGCACTCCGGCCACCCCCGCCATAGTCGGTCGGAAAGGTCAGCCCCACCCAGCCCTTGGCCGCCAGGGCACGACTGAAGTCACCATCAAAGCCAACCCAGGACCGGGCCAGGACATGACGTGGACGATCCCCCAATGTTTGCTCAAGAAACGTTCGCACAGCGGGCCGCAGCGCTTCGTCTTCGACAGGAATAGAAACCAGGGGCAAGGAGCCAAGCATAAGAGATATCCGGAATTTCGATTGGACAGGAGGGCCAAGGATAAAGGATCAAACTTGTGCATGGCAATGGCGGCGATTAAATTGCACTTCGTTAAATAGCGCCTGGCTTATCACGGTGTGCGCAAGTTGTTGGGTGACGGCCCGGCGCATTTTCTGGACGAGCGCACAGTACCCGACTTAATAGGATAAAGCCCTGAAGTGATTCATACTTTGAGATTCTCCGACCAAAGAAAGTCTCAAAATATGCAGCAATTACTTGGCAAGGCCTTATCCACACCGTTAGGAGAGCA
>Ga0233449_1000320_pt1 | contig 61367 bp, 50 predicted proteins | sample SI_124_October20_FD_183012 | JGI IMG/M metagenome (GOLD analysis project Ga0233449, IMG submission 183012) | Seawater microbial communities from Saanich Inlet, British Columbia, Canada - SI_124_October2016_200_MG | ecosystem: Environmental > Aquatic > Marine > Inlet | place: Canada: British...
GCGGGAAATTCCACGGAATAACGGCGGCGACAACACCCATTGGTTCGCGGGTTATGGTTGCGCGCACATTATCCGGTGTTGCGATTATTTCATCGGTAAGCTTATCAATCGCTTCGCCGTACCATTTTAAGCATTGTGCTGACAGATTAATATCGGCCATGCGTGCTTCCATGATCGGCTTACCCATATTGATTGTTTCCATTAGCGCTAGTTCATTGGCGTTCTTTGAAACAAGTTCGGCGAGTGTCTGCAGTATGACGCCGCGTTCGCGAGGTGCCATCCGTGACCATGATCCGGATTTAAATGCATCACGCGCCGCCTTAACGGCCATATCAACATCAAGCTGATCGCAGGCTGAAATATTCGCGGTTACCTTTTCAGTGGCCGGGTTTATGGTTTCATATGTTCTGTCACTTATAGAGCCAACATATTCGCCGCCAACGAATGATCCTGTTTGATGTTCAAAGTTTTCGGCGAGCTTTTGCCAGCCTTCATAAGTTGGTAAGTCCATATTATTTTCCCAAATAGTCTTTCATTGCTCTGATAAAGGCTTGGTTTTCAGCATCTGTTCCGACAGTAATACGTAAGCTCGCCGGCAAGTCATAAGCCCCGAGCGGGCCAACCATAATGCCATTATCTTTTAAATAGTCATTAGTGTTTTTCATTTGATCACGACCGTCCGGAAAATGCAGCATAATGAAATTACACACACTAGATGTGACGTTAAGTCCCATGGCCCGTAGCTCCGCGGTTAAATAATCAATGCCAGCGCGGCATTTATCACGGCATTCATCGGCATATTCCTGATCAAGCACCGCGGCGGCACCAGCGGTTTGTGCGGGTTTTGATACGTTAAATCCGCCTTTTAAGTGAAGAAGGGTGTTGATAATTTCTTCTGTGCTATACGCCCAACCAACCCGAAGGCCGCTCAGGCCATAAAGTTTTGATAAAGTGCGGGTGACGATAACGTTTTCATATTTATCCACTAGTTCAAGCCCGGCGTCATAATCATCTTCATAGGCAAATTCAGCGTAAGCAGCATCAAGCACCAGTAAAATATGCTGCGGTAATTCTGCGCGCAGGCGTTTAATGTCATCATAAGGCACATAAGTACCCGTTGGGTTGCCGGGATTATCTAGTATTACTACACTGGTTTTATCGGTCACCGCATCCAGAATATAATCTACATTGATTATAAAATCATCATGTTCCACAGGAACGGAAATACCGCCCTGCATGGCGATGTTAAACCGGTAGACCATAAAGCCATATTTCGGGTGGATCACTTCGTCGCCCTCACCAATATAGGCGCGGGCAATATAGCTTAAAATTTGTTCAGTACCGGCCGCGCACATAATCTTACGGTCATCAAGTCCATATTTTTCACCTAGAACTAGACGCAATTCTGCTGAGGTATAATTTGGATAGCGGTTTAAAACCTTAACTGTTTCCTGGTACGCTTCAATGGCCTTCGGGCTTGGCGGGTAAGGGCTTTCATTTAAAGCTAGGTTTATTCTGAACTTCGGCGGCATCATTCCGGCCGGCGCTTGTGGCTGCGGCGGTGAATGTTTCACATAATTATTTACTTTAATTTTTGTCATTTACTCATTTTCCACAAATTCAGGGCGTTTAGGGGTAAAGATATCGAGATTAAGTACGTCAGCGTCCCCAACCACTTCCGCATGATGCATAACGTTTGGCGGCACGACCAGTAATCCGCCGGGACCGAGGCGAAAAACATCATCGCCCACGTGAAAATCAACTTCACCTTCCAGAACATAAACGATCTGCTCATAATGGTGATTATGGGGGCGGGGTTCGTGCTGTGGCTCAAGCTTATGCATAGCGAGGGTCGCGCCTTCACCGGTGAATGCTTTCTGATAGACGCCGTCACGGATTTTTTTCCATTCCATCTTGTCCCAATTAACGCTTGGTAATTGCATCTTTATTATTCCTTTTTATGTCGGCGTAAAGTCGCGCCAGTAGTCTTTTCTATTTTGTTGATCTGCGTATGTTTCGCACTGGTCTGCGGCGGCACCTATCAGCGCTATGCAATCTAAATCTTTTACATTAAGATAATCTGTTAATTCATTGATTGAATTTGATATTATATCATAGCCGCTAGCAAATATTGCGCTTGTCATTTGCACGGCACTGGCCCCTGATAACATGAAACGGATAATGTCATGACCGTTTCTGGCACCGTTTGTGGCCATTAAACTATAATCACTGCCGATCTGAGCGCGGGTTTTAACCAGCCAATGGCAAGTTAGCGGTAATGCCCACGGCCCGCCATAAGCCGCGTGGGTGCCAAGCATTGGCTTTCCCGTATCAATATCAGGGATAAATCCCATATAGCGGCCCATTAACGTTACCGCGTCGGCCCCGGCGTCCTTAGCGGCTTTCACCATTGCCGGGATTTCCTGTGATTGCCCGGTAAGCTTGATCCATAGGGGAATATCAACGGCTTTTCTTAGCGCTTTGGTAATATCACTAATTCGTGAGGCTTCCCGTTCCAGCATGATCGCGCCTGTGGCCGCTTCTTCACCGTGAGGGGCGCCGACATTAACTTCTAGTATGCGGATGCCTGCTTTTTCAATTTCTCTCGCATATTCAAGTAGTTTTTGGGTGCTGGCCGGGATTAAGCTGGCAACGGCATAGGCATCATGCTCTGCGGCTAGTTTATCGGCCGCAGCGGCAAGCTCTAACCACTGATCAAAAGGCTGTGGGTGAAGACCGGATCTATTAAACACGCTGGCATCGCGCGGTGGGTTAAAGTCCCATTCAAGCTTGTTAAAATTACTATCAAGAAGCGCATAATCAGTTTTTTCAAGTTGTTCTTTTGCCGCATCGCTTTCGTTGGTTGATTTTATAACCACTGCGCCTGCGCCAGCTTTTAATGCTTTTTCAATTCCGGAAAGCTCGATGAAATGTTCACCCGATCCGCAGATGAGCGGATTTTTAAGAGTGATATTTCCGATATTTACGCCGAGCGATTTCATCATTTTTCCAGATATACTTTTTGACAATTTATCGATTATTGATACTCTGTTCCAAAATACAAGACAACTTTAATATTAATAACATCAGAATAATAAAAATGACCAAAAAATCTGAATTTAGAAGCCGGTTACTAAGCGGTGAAGAACTGGTGGGCATGTTTGTTAAAACGCCCCATCATATGAATGTTGAAGTTATGGCTAATACGGGGCTTGATTTTTTAATTCTCGATCAGGAACATAGCCCATTTGATGTCAGCGCCATTGATACTTGTCTTATGGCTGGACGCTCGGCAGATATGCCGATGTTTGTTCGAATTCAGCAAAATACAGCAACCGGAATGCTTTATCCGCTTGATTGCGGCGCAACAGGGGTTGTTGTGCCCCATGTGGCAACGGTGGAGAAGGCAATGGAAATTGCTGGTGGTGGCAGGTATAGAGGCGGCACGCGTGGCTTTGCCGGTACCCAGCGCGCTGGCGGTTACGGCACACGCCATATGCGCGATTATATTGATGAAGCCGATAGTGAAACTGTAATCGTCGCGCAGATTGAAGATGTGGAAGCGGTAAAGAATATCGAAGAAATCGTCAAAATAGAAGATATTGATTGTTTATTTTTAGGCCGGATGGACTTAACGGTCGGCTACGGCGCAAAAACACAGCATGATGATGTGGTGATTGAAGCGGTAAAGCATGTTTGCAGTGTAGCGCAAAAAGCCGGAAAACGCATAGCCGCCTATAGTGGTCTTGCGGAAAAAGATAAACTGCGCGAACTGGGCGTCACTGTATTTACAGTTGGATCAGAACATAATCTTATCCAAAACGGCATTAGCGAGACTTTAAAAGCATTTCATAATTTCAAGGCATAAATAAAAATGGTAATAAATATTCCAGATCGGATTAATTCGAGCTTAGATCAGTCACCTGCAGCACACTATGATGACGCGCTGCTTAGCTCGCTTCTTGAAGGCGCAATAGACCTTCACTGTCATAGCGGCCCAAGCGTTATGCCGCGCGCTATAGATCATATTGATGTCATGCGTGAAGGATCAGCCGCAAAAATGCGCGCGATCCTAATTAAAGATCATTATTATTCGGCTACGCCAGTCACTGAGCTTCTTATGAGCCATTTTCAGGATTTAAATGTGCAGATGTTATCCGGCGTGCCGCTTAATAATTCAACGGGCGGCATTAACCGCTTTGCCGTCGATCACGGTATTAAACTTGGTGCGAAGCTAGTGTGGATGCCAACCTTTTCATCGGCCAATCACATCGCCCATCATAAATCTGATAAGGACTTCGAAAAGAAATTCCCAACCACCAAGGAAAAGATGTTGGCACCTGTTGAGCTTAGCGTGCTTGATGATAAAGGCGCACTGCTTGACGAAGTAAAATTCATTCTAGACATGATCGCCGAAGCCGATATCGTTCTATCCGGTGGCCACCTACATATTACAGAAATATTCCCACTATTTGAAGAAGCTCGCACGAGAGGTGTAAAAAAACTGCTCGTAAATCATCCATCATATCTAATCGATGCCACAGAAGCCGAAATGGGTGAATTGGTGCGAATGGGCGCCTATCTCGAACACAGCATGTGCATGTTTGTCCCCGGATCAAAGTTCCACTTCTATACCCCAGAAAACCTCGACAATCTTATCAAGGCTGGCACGGTAGATAAAACAATCCTCGGTTCCGACCTCGGCCAAATGGGTAACCCAACCCCAGTAACTGGCTTCAAAAACGTCATCGCCACCTGTCTGGACCTTGGTTATTCACACGAAGACATTAAAAAGATGGTCGGCGGTAATGCGGCGGATTTGATTGGGTTGGATTAATTTCCAAATAAATGGATGAGAGTGGTTGGAAGCCTCCGTGCCCAATCATTTTCTGAATGGAGGCCGCATTCTTCTACTTCGTCATAGAGTTTGAAATTGCCTGACATAAGTTCAACGGCTCTTCGTAAATCGTCAACGGCGTCTTCGTTGGCGGCCTGGTCGCAGGTTGACAGTCCTTCGTGAGTGCCAATGCCCATATATATTTTGTCGGCTTTAACGCGTCTTCTTTTCAGTAGTTTAAAAATAGCGCCTTTGGCCACGTTAAAGTGAGGGGCTTTCGATTAGGTATTTTGAAAAAAGTTCTGATGAAACGGCAGTATAAAGGGTAATCAGGCCGCCGTAGGATGATCCGCCAAGGGTTCTGTATCTCGGTGTTTTTCCGACGTTATATTTTTGCTCAATAAGCGGTAAGACTTCTTGTTCAAGAAAATCAGGATATGAACTACCCATTGGTTCTTCGATATAGGGCGTTAAATATTCATCGGGCCACGGAAGATATTCATTGGCCCGGTCCGCATAGGACAGCGTATCGATGCCGACAACGATTATCGGTTCCAAATTTCCATTTTTTATTAGGGACGGGAGGATTTCATCCATTTGCCATTCCTGACCGGTCATGCTGTCCTCAGCGGAATATAAATTCTGTCCGTCATTCATGTATAAAACCGGGTAGGGCTCTTCTCGCTCCCGGTCATAACCTTCAGGCAGTAATATTCTTAAACTGCGCTCGTTATCAAACACCTTACTTTTCAGTGTTATGATTTGCGTAGCCGCACGCGCTTGAGCAAAGCCAAAAAAACATAGAAAAATTAAAATATATATTGAACGGTTGACCAAAATATTCCTTACTCCTTATATTGCTTACAATAAATAAATGAAATTCTAGGATAAAGCCATGGGGAAAAATAAAAACTACTCTGATGCCGAACTTGGCATGGACCGAAAAATCGACCGCCGTGATTTTTTAAATGGTGTTAGCATCGGTGTTACTGCCGCAATGCTTGGCCCGACGCTGATGGCAAATGCGCAAAGTTCTGATTATATTCCGGCACAGGATAAAGAAGGCTATTACCCACCTGAATTGATGGGAATACGCGGCGATCATACCGGATCATTTGAAGCATCGCACACGGTTCGTGACGGCCGGTTCGTAAACGGTAAAGATACTGGCGAAGACTATGATCTTGTGGTTGTGGGCGGTGGTATCAGCGGATTAGCTGCTGCGTGGTTTTATAGACAATCTGCTGGGCCTGACGCAAAAATATTAATCATTGATAATCATGATGATTTTGGTGGCCATGCCAAACGTAATGAATTTACCTATGAAGGCCGTAATATTATCGTCAATGGCGGCACACTTAATATCGAACAGCCAACCAATTACAGCACCGTTGCAATGGGATTGCTGCGTGAGCTGGGTATTGATACCGATGATTATCACGCCAAAACCGATGAAATGGTCAGATATTATAGAAATAACGGCTACCACGGTGCGACATATTTTGACGAGGAAACATTTGGTGCAGAAGGGCTTTATAATAAACCTGCTGATATGGAGTGGAGTGATTTTATTGACGAAACACCACTTGCAGACGCCACAAAAAAGGATTTAAAAAGGCTCTACGAAGAGAAAGTCACTGCTGCTGGCTTTGAAGACCTAAACGACGATCAAAAAAAAGAAAAGCTCGCCCTGATTAATTATAATGATTACCTGACCGAATATTTGGGGCTTGATCCTTCTGTGCTTCCGTTTTTTCAGTCCCGCACCCATTTTAGATATTATATGGGACCAGAGCAGGTGCCTGCTTTATACCTTTGGCAACAAGGGGGCTTTCCCGGTTTTGAAAATCTTGAGCTTCGTCCAACCGGAAAAATTAGCCCGATCCATCACATCGGCGGCTCACACCATGGACGCGAACATGAACACCGGGAAAGATCAGTTTATTTCCCGGACGGTAACGCGACGATTACCCGTATGATTGTGCGCCACCTTATCCCGGACGCCATACCTGGCGAAAATCTGGATGATCTGTTTACGGCACCAACCTATTATTCACGCCTCGACCGGCCGGAAAACGCATCGCGTATCCGCCTTAACAGTTCGGTGATAAATGTCAAACATCTGGGCGAAATTGAAACGGCTAAAAAGACTGAAATTACCTATATTCGTGAAGATGGACCAAGCAAGGTTACGGCCAAAAACTGCATTCTTGCCTGTTGGCATATGGTCATTCCGTATCTTTGTCGTGATTTTTCCGCTACGCAGCGCGGGGCAATGAAATACGGTATTAAAGCACCGCGTGTTTATACCAATGTATTGCTTAGAAACGGCAAGCCATTTGAAAAGCTTAAGACATATTCCATTCAGGCACCTGGTGAATTTCACACATCGGTCAGTATTAATATGCCGCTTAAAGTTGGTGATTATACGGCACCAATAGATCCTGAAGAACCGGTCATTGTGAAAATGCACCGTGCGCCCTGTAAACCGGGCGCTGAACGATCAACCCAGTTAAAAGCAGGCCGGACAGAGCTTTTCAGTATGGCATTTTCCACATTTGAGCGAAACATCCGTGAACAGCTGACCCGTATGTTGGCCGGAACTGATTTTGATGCGGCGCGTGATATTGTCGGTATTACCGTAAACCGTTGGCCGCACGGTAACGCCTATATTTATAATACGCTGACCGAACCCATGCATTGGTGCTTTTATCCAACCGATGATCGCCCCTGTGTGATCGCGAGCCAGCAACTAGGGCGTATATCCATCGCCAATTCTGATGCCGGTGCCAACCCCTTCACCGATGTAGCAATTGATGAAGCCCATAGAGCGGTTGGCGAGGTTCTGGCTGATCAGTATCTAATGAATAAAACTTAATCATTGTTATAATATTTCATTTTTGTTAGCCTGTTCTTATAAAATTATAAGGGGCAGGCAGAATGAAGAAAAATTTCACAGATAAAGACCGTTATTCAGATAAAGAGCTCGGAATGAACCGCAAAATATTGCGCAGGGATTTCCTTAGTGGGGCAAGTATTGCTGTTACGGGGGCGCTGCTTTGTCCATCACTAGTCAAGGCGATGCAGTCTTTAGATCAAAATAAACCCCAGCAATCGGACGCGGGATATTACCCACCGGGTAAAATGGGTATGCGCGGTAGTCATGATGGATCATTTGAAACGGCCCATATGGTTCGTGACGGTGAAAGTTATAGTGCTAAAAATACTGACGAAGATTATGATCTTGTTGTGGTTGGTGGTGGCATCAGTGGCCTTGCTGCGGCATGGTTTTACCGCGAAAGCGCGGGGCCGAATAAAAAAATACTGATCCTTGATAACCATGATGACTTTGGCGGCCATGCCAAACGTAGTGAATTTACACTTGATGGCCGCAAAATAATTGTCAATGGCGGCACGCTTAATATAGAGCAACCAAGCAACTATAGCTCTGTTGCCATGGGGTATCTGCGCGAAATAGGCATAGATACGGATGCTTATAGCGAGAAAACCAGAGACATGATCCGTCACCACAGGACGCAAGGACTAGGCGGAGCAACATTTTTTGACAAAGAAACTTTTGGCGGCGAGGGCCTTGTAAAAAGAGACCGTAGAGCCGAGGGTGGCTGGAATGATTATTTTGATAAAGCGCCGATTAGCGATGATCTAAGAGCAAATTTCAAACGCCTTTATAGTGAAGAGGTTGTCGCGAGTTCCATGCAGGATATGTCTGACGGTGAGAAAAAAGACAAGCTCGCCAGCATCAGTTACGCCGAGTTTGTGACTGAGGAATTAGGAATAGACGCCGCAGTGCTACCGTCATTTGCATCAGGACTTCATTTCAGGTTTTATGTGGGTGCAGAGCAGGTGCCTGCGTTATTTTGCTGGCAACTTGGCGGTATGCCAGGGTTTGAGCATCTGAATTTAGAGCCGTCCGCAAAAATCAGCCCGCTGCATCATATCGCAGGATCACAGCATGGCCGCGAACATGAATACCGCGAAGAAAGCGTATATTTCCCGGACGGAAATGCAACGATAACCAGAATGACCGTTCGTCATCTTATCCCCGATGCAATACCGGGTACGACCCTTGATGATCTGTTTACGGCCAAGGTTGATTATAACAAACTTGATGTTTCTGGAAATGCTACACGCCTGCGTCTTAACAGTACGGCGACAAATGTAAAACACAATGGCGACCCTGAAACGGCAAAGGATGTAGTCGTAAGCTATATGAATAATGGCATGGCCGAAACGGTTAAAACAAAGAATGTTATTTTTGCCTGCTGGCATAATGTCATTCCTTATATCTGTGATGATTATTCTGATGAACAAAAGGAAGCCATGCTTTACGGTATTAAAGCACCGCGTGTTTATACTAATGTATTGCTGCGAAACGGTAAGGCATTTGAAAAACTCGGTATTAGCTCTATTTCCTCGCCCGGACTTTACCACACCACATCCAGCCTTAATTTCCCGCTTGAAGTAGGTGATTATGTGGCGCCAAAATCAATGGATGAACCAGTTATCGTTAAAATGCACCGCGCACCAAACGCGCCAGGTGAACTTCGGCGTGATCAGTTAAGGTTAGGGCGTCATGATCTGCTTAATACTTCTTTTGAAACGTTTGAGCGTAATATCCGTGAACAACTTCAGCGAATGCTTGGCGCTGGCGGATTTGATGCATCGCGTGATATTGCAGCCATAACGGTGAACCGCTGGCCGCACGGCAATGCCTATGCTTATGATACGATTACAGAACCAAAGCACTGGGCAATGTACGCAACCGATGATCGGCCGTGCGTTGTGGCGCGCCAGCCACTTGGCCGTCTTAGTGTTGCAAATTCGGATGCGGACGCCAGCCCCTTTACCGACGCAGCGATAGATCAAGCCCACCGTGCGGTTCGGGAAGTTCTCGCGGATCAGTTTTTGATGAAGTAAGAAAATTATCCCGTCGGAATAGTCACTGAAATTGTTGTGCCTTCGTTTTCTTTACTTTTAATAGCAAGTGAACCTCCATGAAGTTCGGCCAGAGACTTAGATATTGAAAGCCCAAGCCCCATGCCGTCATAGGCAATATGTGGGTTTGGTTGATGCCTGATGAACGGCGTTGCTATTTCATCAAGCTTGTCTGATGGGATATTTGAGTATTTAATTACTGACGATATCTTAACTCCATATTTAACTTCAGTAATTGCCATTATCGATTGGATCGCTGTCGAACATCAAATAATTTCAAATGTAGATTCTTCGATTAGGCCGTTGAGTGAAAAAGATCGTTATTTCTCCAAGGAGGAATATGACAATTTTAAATTGAAAATTTCTAATATATGGTCAAACGAACACTCGAAAATTAATATAGAAAGCAATTTCTTTTTGCGCGCATGTTACAGATTGAAAAGATGGGATGAGTTAAGCCTAGTTAATGATTTGATTGAACCATTGTCTAAAACTTCAGAAGGTTATATTCAGCTGGCGTCGATCTGCATGACGCATGTTGTTACAAGCGATGGAGAGAGTTACAATCAATTTAATATGGATGGATTTCAATTTCTTTTACAGAACGAGGATCTCCAAATAAGTGAAGTAAGGGATTATGTGGAAGAAAATAAAGATTCATCTCCCGAAAGAGCGTCTGAGGTTTTGTGCGCTATTGGATTATCAGAAGAATTTTAATGTGATTGCTATATGATTGCTAGTTAAAAGAAGGTCATATTTTGATAATTAGATTCATATAAAAAGCAATATATATCAAAGGCTTGATGGCGCACCCGGCGAGATTCGAACTCACGACCTCTGCCTTCGGAGGGCAGCGCTCTATCCAGCTGAGCTACGGGTGCGCGTTTTAAGATGAGGGCGCAGACTACTTAATTATTTGTTTAAAGGCAATCAACAAATCATAAAAAAACCCCCGACTATAAAGCGGGGGTTTTTATTGGATTTTTTTACATTCTAAAGATCGTCGGCGTGACCTTCAAGATAGCTTGCAACACCGTCAGCGGATGGCGTCATGCCGTCGTCGCCTTTGAGGTTGAAGCTTATATCGGCAGTATTCCTTCAACAGCAAAAGTAATTGCGGATGAGGGATTGTCTCAGATATCCGCAGTAGGAAATACGACATATAGTACTGAAGTTGCAATGGCTATAAGAGATGATTTACCATACCTTTTAAGTGCTGTTCAAAAGGCATTACATGAGATTAGTATCGAGGAACGGGCAAATATTTCATATGATTGGCACGAATTAATAATTGAAGATAAAACGAACTATGATTTAATCTGGAGGATTTCTGGCGCAGGGCTCATAACTATTATTTTCTTCCTTTTCTGGAATTATATTCTGAGGCGTGAAGTTAATCAGAGAAAAATCGTTGAAAAAGAATTGATACTCGCAAAATCGGTGGCTCAAAAAGCCCAACTAAAAGCAGAGGCGTCGCTTGCTGAAGCAAAATCAGCCAATAATGCAAAATCAACTTTCCTGGCTAATATGTCACATGAAATCAGAACGCCACTTAATGCAATAATTGGCTTCTCGGAAGTTTTGAAATTAGGCATTTAAGGTGAATTAAAACTTCCAAAACAACAGGAATGTTTGCAGGATATTATAGGTAGTGGTGAACATCTGGCCACAGTGATTAACGATATTCTGGATTTATCAAAAATTGAAGCAGGTAAATGGAAATTAGAAGAAAAGAAATTTTTCTTGATTAAGTGCGTCAAAGAAGCAGTGAATATGCTCGACGGGCTTGCGGACAAGAAGGATATAAAAATATCATATGATTATGATGCTGTTAATTCGTCGGTGAATATATTGGGAGATGTAAACTCAATTAAGCGGGTAATTATAAATTTGCTCTCCAATGCATATAAGTACACAGGAAACGGCGGAAAAGTTAAATGTAGTATAGTATTTTCAAAAAAAGAAGAACTGGAAATCATTATTGCAGATACAGGAATTGGTATCCCACAAGATAGAATAGTGCATGTTTTAAATCCATTTGAACAAATTCATCAATCCCATGATTTACAAGATGAGGGTACGGGCCTCGGGCTTCCTATTGTTAAAAAGTTAGTCGAACTTCATGGGGGAAGCTTCTTATTAAAAAGCGAAGTTGATGTGGGAACTTCAGCAATTATTACTATCCCCCGTCAAAGAGTATTTAGTTATCAATAAAAAACCAGTATTCTTAACTGATAATCAGTCGTAAACGATATCATCCATACGGTTATCAAGTGTTAGGGGCGTGTCATAATATTCGATTTGTGCTTTGCAGCCGAATTTCTTTTCAAAATAGATTTCCCACTCGGCTGTAAAATAAGCACGGGCATTATCCAGGCTATCCCACCAGTAAACGGACATTCCTTTGCCGGTTTTGATATCGTAACAGAATTGCTTGTTATAGAGATGCTCCATACCCCTGAAGGTATTATTGGCGCTTTCTTCCATTATTTTAATCAATGTATCATGGTCGAAATTTTCTGGTGATTGATAATGTATTAGTACGGTAGCCATGTCTGGGTTCCTTTTAGTTTTTAAAGTTTACTTTATTTCCGTTTACCCATATTTCAACCACATTGATATCATTTAATTTTTTCGCATCAATTTTAAGTGGGTTTTGGTCAAGGATTGTAAAATCGGCTAGTTTTCCAACCTCAATCGAACCCGTTGTGTCTTCCATAAAACCGGCAGCAGCGCTGTCAATGGTCATGGCCTTGAGAGTATCCTCTATGGAAATTGTCAGTTCAGGATACCACGGCTCGCCGCCCTCAAGCGGGCTACGGTTTACGGCATAATGCATGATTTCCTGAATACGCCATATAGCAGCAGGTAAGTCGCTGTTAATGATAAATTTGACATTATTATCAAGCATTTTTTTCCAGGCGTAAGCGTTGTGGATACGCTCACTGCCAACGCGGGCTTCTGCCCACGGGCTGTCGTCAAGGGCATGGGCTGGCTGCATGCTTGCGATAATATCATTACGGGATGCTTTTTCATAAAAGCTCGGCAGAACGACTTGCGCATGTTCGATACGGTAACGGTGATCATAATCAGGATGGTTGGATAGAACATTTTCATAAGTTTCAAGCACGTCGTCGTTGCCTTGGTCGCCGATAGCATGGACGATCATCTGAAAACCTTTATCGGCCGCATCCGCGACCAGTTTATCGAAATAGGCACGGTCGAGGCTTTCGATTTTACTGTTGGCCGTCGGATCATCTGAATAATCTTCTTGCATTAGGGCCGTACGGGAGCCGAGTGAGCCGTCATAAAAGACTTTAATGCTCTGGACTGTGTAAAAATCATTTTCATCAATCATTGGGCCGCGCTCGAGCCATTCCTGAGTGAGAACGGGATCAACACCGTCAACCATGGCATAAATGCGGATCGGAAGCTTGCCCTCTATGGCGAGCTGTTCAAAAGCAATCATGCTGTCGCGGGTAACATTTGCTTCGTGAACCGCAGTTAGGCCGGCTTCGGCCATGATTTGTGTGCTGGTTAATATGGCGGTCTTTAGGTCATCTATAGATGGTTTGGGAACGGCTATTTTGACCAGTTCCTGGGCTTTATCAAGCACGGAACCAGTTAGTGCTCCGTCATCGCGGCGCAGGAAATTTTCATCATTGATGCTGTCACTTATATTTGCTTCTTCAAAGGCGCGAGCGTTAAAGAGTGATGCAAAGCCATGAAGCGCGTCAAGGTGAACGGGATTATCCGGGAAAGCTTCGTCAAGAAGGGCACGGTCCGGATAGCCTACTTCTGCCCAAATAGCCTCATCCCACCCTTTACCAAGCAGCCATTTTCCGGACTCGGGATTGGGGTAATATTCTTTGACGCGCCGAACCATTTCTTGCATTGTTTCGACGCCGGTAAGGTCAACTTTTATTTTCTCAAGCCCCATACCGACAATATGGGTATGACTGTCAATCACGCCGGGCAGGATGGTCTTATTGCCTAGATCATTATGAAAGGCGCCGGGGTAATCGGAAATAAGTTTTGAAGCAGTGCCGATGGCAATGATTTTTTTGCCTTTTATGGCAACGGCCTGCGCGGATGGATCCATATCGTTCATGGTTACCACATCGCCTGTTAGGATGGTAACGGATGAATAATCCTTTATCGTCACTTCATCATTGCTGCAAGCGACAATAAAAAGTGATAGTAATGAGATCATTATAAGATGAGTTTTTTTGACCATTGTCCGCTCCAAGTTATTATGAGAGCAGGCTAATCCTTATGGAAAAACGAGTCAATTATATAGTCGTATTAAGTAAGCCGATGACTTGTTCGTGTAGGCGTTTGTCACCGCAGGCGACGACTTGGCCGCCTTGATCGGCAGGTCCGCCCTGCCAATTTGTTACTATGCCGCCCGCGCCTTCGATGATCGGGATTAATGCCTGAATGTCATAGGGCTCAAGCCCTGCTTCAACGACCACATCCATAAAGCCGGCGGCAATCATCGCGTAGGCATAACAATCATAGCCATTTTTCATAAGTTTTGCCCCGGCGGCAACCCGGAAGAATTTATCCTGTTCATCTTCATTGGTAAAAAGCTGCAGTGGATCGGTGCAGGATATTGTTGCGCTGAAAATATCAGGACACGGACGGACATTTATTTTTTCGCCGTTAAGATTACTGCTCTGCGCCGTGCCAATATAACGCTCTTTCAGATAAGGTTGATCGAGCATTCCAACGATAGGATTATTTCCGTCGTGCAGGGCGATAAGTGTTCCCCAGGTTGGGATGCCGCTTATAAACGAACGGGTGCCATCGATGGGATCTATGACCCAGGTGAAGTCGCTGTTTTTATTTTCAGTTCCGTGTTCTTCGCCTAGAATATTATGATCAGGGAAGCGCTCCGTAATAAGAGTTCTTATGGCATGCTCGACATTTCGGTCAGCAACGGTCACGGGGTCAAAATTTGTACCGAGTTTTGCGCCTTTGCTTAAGACTTCCATAGGTTTTTTGAAATATTTAAGACTAACTGCCGCTGCCGCATCGCCAAGCTCATGCATGAAATCAATGTATTTTTTTATGTCTTGATCAGACGTCATTCTAAAACCTCAAATATGTAATCATTTGTTTCAAGGATTTTGAACGGATTGTCAAGAGTGGATGATTATTCGTTACCTATTCATTACCAATTCGGGGACTGCCGCCTTGATTTGTGCCGAACGCGCGGTCAAGGACTTCGCCCCCTATATTGGTGTATTTTACCGCGTTGGAAAGTAGGTTGATAATCACTCTTTTAATTGCATTTTTATCGCCGTAGACTAGGGCGTCTTCCTCTTGATAGGTCAGTTCTATATTTTTATCATTGGCATCTGACCTAATCATTCTTATCGCTTCAATGGTGCATTCATTAAGGTCAAACTCTGTTTCCACTAATTGCAGCTTTCCCGCCTCAATTTTAGATAAATCTAGAATGTCATCGATGACGGTCGCAAGATGAAGGCCACTATTGGTGATGTCTGATAAATATTCTTTATATTTTGGTGGATTAATCTCACCATAAATTTCAGAAGTCATAGCATTTGAAAAGCCGATAATAGCATTAAGTGGCGTTCTTATTTCATGGCTCATATTCGCCAGAAAAGCGGATTTTGCTGTATTGGCATTCTCAGCTATTTCTTGAGATTTCATAAGTTTTTGTTCAATTTTTATTCGGCTATTAACTTCACGTCGTAGGCTGGCATTCCAGAATAATATAACTGTAATTACCAGGATTAGAATACTGGCGATGGTGAAAACCAACTGGTAATCTTGTTTTGGTTCTACCTTGAGCGACATCCAACTACGGTTAATAGCCGTTCTTTCTACGGCAGAAATGGAATTCAAGGCTTTGTTTATTGCGCTGGCAAGTAATGGAAGATTGGATCTTATTCCTATAGTTTCTTCAATTCTATATGGGGTTTCCCCTACAGCAACAATATTGTCTATTCCCAGCTCGGATAATGTTGGCGTTGCTACCATTACGCTACCGATAAATGCATCTACTTCATTTTGGTCAACAAGTGATAGGGCATCTTTAATGCTTGCAACTTCAATAAGATTTATTTCTGGATAATCCTGCTTTATAAATGTGGTTACAGCAAAGCCTTCAACTTGTGCGATTTTTTTGCCGGCTAAATTTTCCATTGTTGAATATGTCGCATTTTCACGCTTAGTAAAAATCATATTAGTGCTTGTTAAATAACTATCTGTAAATTCAAGGTATCTGTTTCGTTCCGGGGTAGATGTTGCTGCTGAAATGATATCTGCCTGTCCGGATTTAATCATTTCGAAACCTTCGGTCCAACTTTTATTTTTTGCCCATATGAAACGAACATCAAGTATATCGGAAATTCTGTCGAGATAGGATCCGGTAATACCACTTATATTTTCATCTACCGTTACAAATTCTAGTGGGGAGATATTTGGCGTGGCTGAAACTCGAATGATATTATTTTCTTCGAGCCATGCCTTTTCTTCATCTGTCAGAATAAAATTTAATTCATTACTCGACCTGGCCTGCCATTTGTTGACCAATAGATTATATTCGTCATCACTGATTGATGCCATGCCCTTTTCAAGTATTGTCCTTAACTCGGGCCAATCATTGCGCGTGGCTAATCTTATATTGTTTACTTGGGTGGTAGCAGATAATTCTACATCGCAAACCAATTCCAAATCAGCCATGAAATTTTTATTGATTGTGTAATTAACCACCGGGATGCGACCAATATATATATCAATATTGCCGCTTGAAAGTGCTATGAGGGCTTCTAAAACATCGTCATAGTCAACGAGCTCCGCATTGGGATATTTCTGTTGAAAGGCGAATTTTGTTCCAGACCCCGCTATGGCGCCGATAGATTTTCCGGCAAAGTCAGAAGGTCCAAATATTCTTAGGCTATCTGTTTTGGCATAATAGCCTAAAGACATATCCAGATATGGGCTCGTAAATAGAAAAAGTTTATCCCGTTCTTCGGTCTGTATCAGGCTATGAATAATATCAATTTCTTTATCTTCGGTTTGTTTATGAAGTTCTTCCCAAGTATAACCGTTAATATAATCGCCAGTAAGGCCAACTTTTTGCAAAATAAGATTTATATAATCAATAGAAAAACCAGTAGGGTTTCCGCCCTGGATAAAATCAAATGGGGCCCAGTCCATTTGGTTAGTGATACGGACAACAGGATGTTCGGCCACCCAAAGCTGTTCTTCGGCTGATAATATAAATTCAATTGAATTTAAGGGTTGATCATTGGTTTGGGCGAGTGATGTTGAAAAAAATGCTATCAAAAAAAACAGCGTAGCCGACCTTAATCGGTGACAAGCAACTGTTATTAATGAATTATATTCAAAACGCATCGATAATCTCAGGTGGTAGGTCCCCTAAGTCATCAAACTAAAGATTATAGGTTAATTCAAGATTAAAATTTACCCAGAAATTACTTGCCAGCGGCTCTGGCGGCTTTCTTGCGCTCATGAGGGATAAGGAAGCGTTTGCGAAGGCGGAGGCTTTTCGGTGTTACTTCGACAAGTTCATCATCCTGAATATAGGCGATTGCCTGTTCAAGCGAGAGTTTGCGTGGTGGCGTTAGTTTGATGGCATCATCCTTACCAGAAGCACGGATATTGGTAAGCTGTTTGCCTTTAAGCACGTTAACATCAAGATCATTTGCACGGGCGTGTTCGCCAATGATCATGCCTTCATACACTTCTTCCTGTGGGTGGGTCATGATGACACCACGGTCTTCAAGTCCCCAAAGGGCGTAAGCAACGGCTTTACCCATGCCCATGCTAATCAAAACGCCAACCCGGCGTCCCTGTATAGGGCCTTTATAAGGGCCGTAGCTATCATAAGTACGGTTCATGATGCCGGTGCCGCGCGTATCAGTCAGAAACTCACCATGATAGCCGATAAGACCACGGGAAGGGGCAAGGAAAGTGATGCGGGTTTTTCCGGCACCAGAAGCGCGCATATCAGTCATTTCTGCTTTGCGTTCGGCCATTTTTTCAACAACGACACCTGAATATTCTTCGTCCACATCGATAACTACTTCTTCATATGGCTCTGTGCGGGCGCCATTTTCATCTTCATGATAAATAACTCGTGGGCGGGATATTGAAAGCTCGAACCCTTCGCGGCGCATTGTTTCAATGAGAACACCAAGCTGAAGTTCACCACGTCCAGCGACTTCGAAACTGTCTTTGCCTTCGCTCTCGGTGATTTTAATGGCGACGTTTCCTTCACTTTCGCGCTCAAGACGGTCGCGGATCATGCGTGATGTTACTTTCGTTCCTTCGCGTCCGGCAAGCGGGCTGTCGTTCACAGAGAAACGCATTGAAAGTGTTGGTGGATCAATTGGCTGTGCCTGTAGTGCTTCGGTTACCTCAGGAGCACAAATTGTGTCGGCGACAGTGCCGATTTTAAGTCCTGCAATGGCGATGATGTCACCGGCGAGGGCTTCATCAACAGGCAAACGTTCTAGACCTTCGAATGACATAAGTTTTGTAGCCCGGCCGGTTTCGACCACTTCACCAGATTGATTGAGCACTTTTATAGGATCGTTGATTTTGATTTTGCCTGTTTGAATGCGTCCTGTGATAACCCGGCCCATGAAATTATCACGGTCAAGCAGAGTGGAGAGCATTGTAAAAGGCTCGCTTATGATTTCCTTGGTTCGCATGGCTGGTTTTTCAAAATGATCAATCAGCGTCTGAAAGAGCGGATCAAGATTATCGCGCGGCCCGTCAAGGTCATGGGATGCCCAGCCATCACGGCCTGATGCATAAAGCATAGGGAAATCAAGCTGATCATCATTGGCTTCAAGACTAACAAATAGATCAAACACTTCATCATGAACTTCTTCAGGACGACGGTCGGCTTTATCAATTTTATTAATCACCACAATTGGTCTTAGGCCAAGGGCGAGTGCTTTTCCGGTCACAAATTTAGTTTGTGGCATTGGCCCTTCGGCGCTATCTACGAGCAGAATTACCCCATCAACCATGCTGAGTATTCGTTCTACTTCACCGCCAAAGTCGGCATGTCCCGGTGTATCGACAATATTAATCCGGTGATCACCCCAATCGACCGCTGTACATTTAGCAAAAATAGTAATGCCGCGTTCTTTTTCGATTTCGTTACTGTCCATCGCGAGTTCTTCAACGGTTTCATTCTCGCGGTACATTCCGCTTTGTTTGAACATGCCGTCAACGAGGGTAGTTTTGCCGTGATCAACGTGGGCAATGATTGCGATATTGCGTAAGGTCATAATGGGTCGCCAATAAGTTAGCTGCTAATAAAAAAGTCGGCGCAGTATAGCTATCTATTACCACATGTCTATTTAAAGATGAAAAAAGATCAGAACCTATTGATTTCATGTAATTCTGTCGCATGATAAGTTAAAATAGGTAGAAAACAAGTGCAGGCAATGGTTATTCCATTGGCAAGATTGTTCTTCGTACATATTTTAACTTATCATGCGACCCGTAACGGGCTCGGCAAATTTCAGCGGCTATTGGGAAAAGGCCCTTGAACGTAGCCCCGCTATGCCCTGTGAGCCTTTTCCCAATAGCCGCTGAAATTATGCGCGAGCAGAATGGATGAAATCAATAGGTTCTGATCTTTGTTTTTATTGGTTATTTTATTGTTCTGGAACAACTTCCCATTCAAAGTCCCTGCCATGGACATATTTCTCAAACCAGGTCATTTCAACATTCATTTTGGATAGTCTGTGGCGAAGCTCGCGCCAGCCATGTTGTTCACGTGGAACGATATAAAGTGTGGTATCGACGCCGTTAGATTTAAGGGCGCGGTATAGTTCAATAGATTGCTGTTTTGGCACCCGCACATCAGCACCGCCGACGATGACCATCGTGGGTGTTGTGACATTGGAAATGTCTTTGAGCGGCGAATGATCCCAATAGGTATCTATCGGTGCATCTTCCTGCCACGGTGTGCCGCCAAACCATGGGGTGCGGTAAATGCGGGTATCACTTTGGCTATACATGGATATCCAGTTTACGGTCCCCGCTGCTGATGAGGCCGCTTTAAATCGGTTGGTGAAGGTAATTAGTTTATTGGTCATGTGACCACCAGCGCTATATCCCATTTTGACAAGTTTATCGCCGTCGACAATGCCTTCATTTATCAAATGATCAATGCCGGTCATCACATCTAGATGCGACTGATTAAAATAACTGCCGACCATATCACGCACAAATGCATCGCCGTACCCGACGCTACCGCGATAATTTGGCCGCAGGATTACGTAGCCTTTGGCAGCAAGTACTGTGGCATATGATGTGGAGCTATAAATGCCCCATTGATCGGCTGCACGTGGCCCGCCGTGCGTTTGTACGACCAGTGGGTAGCGTGTTCCTTCCTTGTAGTCGTTGGGATAAATGATCATTCCTTCTACATCGACACCGTCTTCACCTTTCCAACGCACAACGCCCTGATCTGGTAAGTCGAAGTCATCAGACAGATGGTCATATATATTGGTTATTTTAACAGGATCGCTTGCGGCCATATACCAGAAATCGCCATTATTATGAGCCGTTCTGACGGACATGATATGTTGATCACTGCGCGGTGAATACTGCCATGAGCCGACTGTATGCTCACCGTTCGTTAACTGTGAAATTTCGCCTGAGTCTAGATCAAGTTCAAATAGTTCGTTATGAACGCCTAGATTGGCTTTGAAATAAATGCTGTTTCCGTCATCTGACCAATGGGCCTGTTGGATGTCATAGTCAAAGTTTCCGAGTAACTGCTTTGCTTTGCCACCACTGGCCGGAATTATAAAAAGATTATTTTCAAAATAAGGCTGATCATTTTCGTCGGTCCAGGAAATATAAATTAGTGATCCATTATCCGGCGAAAGTTCGGCCCAGCTTTCAGGGTTTTTATTGTCGGTAACCGGATGCGCGTCACTGCCATCATTTGACATGATCCATATTTCGGTCTCAAGCGCTGCATCCAGTAATGGATTAGGCCCGCGGTTATGAATTATTTTATTTCCATCTCTTGAAAAGCTTAGCCTTGAAACAGTAAAGTCGCCCTCTGTAATACGCTGTTCAGTGCTATCACTTGTGGATATTTTCCAAAGATGACGTTGTTGGTAATTTTGTTCGAACTTGTAAATGTCGTCTTGTACTTTTTCACGGGCTTTTTGTTCGTCACTTTTGTCATTACTGGCAAGAAAATATATTTCACTGCCGTCATGACTCCATTCAGCTGAAGAAACAGACGTCGCGTGACTTGAAAGGCGGATTGCTTCACCACCACTTACGGGCATGACATAAATTTGTGTATTTTCATCATCACCGCGCTTACTTAGAAATAGTATTTTTGATCCGTCCGGTGACCAACGAGGAGCAGTTGAATCGCTGATATTTGATGTAATCTGGATTAAACTATCATCACCCGTTCCTGCGCGCCAAATAGTGCTTACATGTTTGTTTTTTTGCCAGTCGGCGGTTCTTTTGACAAAAAGCATGCTTTTTGTATCGGGGGAAAGCTGTGCATCGCCGACCAAAGGAACATTAAGAAGTTCATTCATGCTCATCGGTTTTGAATGAACGGTTGAAATTGAGATTAGAATGTAAAATGTTGCAATTATATATTTCATAACGGGTCCCTCTCACTATTTAAGAAAGAGTATCAGGTCATCCAATTTTTTGCAAATTTGTAAAAATCAGGAGAAAATCCAGGCAACGGCTATGGGAAATCCCGGCATGACTAACCTAATGACGGGTGTAGCATAGTCGCTTGGCAGAAGACGTATAATATTTTCCGTATAAAATATAGCCGTTAGGATCAGCAGGGAAAAAGCAAGGCTAGGCTCCACACTATACATCTGCATGGCTACGGTAAGAATTATCAAATAACCGGGATAAAGGGCCGAGGCGCCAAAAGGGAATTTGGGGCTGGGGAAATTAAGAACCAAATAAGTACCGAGTGCGGCGATTAGGATCATCATAAGATTTTCACTGAGCGGAATGTCAGATCCTTTTGATACTACATAAAGCCCCACTGCAGCCCAAAAGAGCGCGACCGGTGCTTGCAAGGCATTATATTGAATGTCTTCAAGCTTAAGAAACAAAATGATGGCAATGATGGTTATATAGGCAAGGGAGAATATATTTGCTCGAATTACCGGGAAGGGCGCATCAATTGAATATATCCAGAAGACCACAAGGATCATCATTGCAATGTGAATTTGCGGGGACAAGAAGCTGATTTTGGGATAGCGGTCCTGAATGAAACCAAAACATAACGATATCAGGCAAATTATAAGAAGCTGATCTGTATTGATACGGATCGGGAAATTGGGGAAGCCGTAAAACAGTAGCAACGTGATGATAAAAGCAATGGTCAGCGACGAATTAGCCAGAGTGTGACCAAGCCCTTCACCAGCAAAATAACGAAACAGTCCGTGCCCGATAATGGTGATCAGGAACGGTAGAAGCATTAACATTATGATAGGATCATTAAAATCCAGCACGCTTTATCTTCCCCTTGGGTGTTGTTTTTATTGAAATTTATATGAAATAGACTCAGTGGACAACAGTCAATATTTTTAAAATTATTTATTTATTGATCTGAAAAGCTAAATTTTTCCAATAAAAGTATTATTTTTTTCATGTAAACAGTCTGTGATATTTTTGTGTAATTTTAGCAGTTGTTAAGTTAAGTATCTGAAATATATACATTATTTCAAAACGAAGAATTGTTGCATAAAAGTCACAGTGTGACATATATGTTTAGGCTAAGTCATTGTAAAATAAAAGGAATTTTCCTCTTGCAATAGCACCTGGAAAGATTAAGAATAAGTCATAGCAAAATCTTGGTGTAGAGACTTTGTGACCGCTCTAAAGAGCATTTCCTCCCTAAACCTTGGGCCATCCTGAAAATCAGGATGGCCTTTTATTTTTCCTAATCTGTATCGTTAATCAATGCATCTATATCTTGATCAAGGTGAAACATTAGTTCGCTGATGATTACTTTTAGGTGGTCGAAATACTTATTCAGTTTTCTTGCACTTTCGTCCATATAAAGTGATTTATTTATTTCGATTTGAATGGCGTGTCTGCCTTTATCGGGAGCGCCGTAACAAGTGGTGTTATAGCCCCCGGCAAAAGGTGCGTTATGGCTAACCGTTAAATCATATTTTTTGAAATGTCGGGTTATATAATCTGTAATAGCTGAATGGCAACTTGAGCCATAAAGGTTTCCGAGAATAATATCAGATTGATTGTGTGATAAGCTTTTCTGTCCTAAAAATTCGTAAGAAGGCATCGAATGGCAATCGATAAGAAGTGAATAGCCGAAGCGGTCATATTCTTCATTTAGCAATGTGTTCAAGCAGTCGTGAATAGGAAAGTAGTAATCAAGCAGTCTTTGTTTGGCTTGATCAAAGGGGAGTTTGGTTTTGTATATATCTTTTCTGGTATAGGCGTATTTAGCGATAGAGCCAAAACCCAGTTTTACTTTTTGACTATGGTTGTTCAGTTTTTCTGTTATCTCGTCATTAAACATTTCCGGATCAAGTTCATATGCTTCGCGGTTGGTGTCCATAAAACTTCTGGCGAAATTATTACTAAGAAGCACTGAACCGCACTTTTGCGCTTCCGTATATAGCTGATCAACAAAACTATCGCCGGAACAGAGTAATGTATGCTCATCAATGAGAGTGGAATTTAAAAAGCCATCAGGAAAACATTCCCCGCTATGGGGGCTATTATAGATAATGTTATTAGTTTTAGTCTTGGCTTTTCTAAGAGAATATAACTTCATATAATTTTTATGATCAAAATTCGTTAGGCATATCTGGATAAATGCTAAAGGAATAGATAATAAAAAAATAGCTAAAAATATATTTTTTGTATAAACTTTACTAATATTTAAGCTAAGCGCATATATAAGCTGTAGATTAGTTCTAGGGTATTTTGAAGGATAATTAAAAGTGCAAAAGATTTTACTTGCCGAAGATGATGAAACCATGCGTAATTTTCTCATGCGGTCCCTTGAAAAAGCAGGCTATGATGTGGTTACGGTTGCGCACGGTATCGAAGCGTTGCCGCACTTAGCATCTGGTCAATTTGATCTGCTCCTTACTGATATAGTTATGCCGGGTATGGACGGTATTGAGTTGGCGCGACGGGCAACAAAAATGTATACTGATCTACCGGTAATGTTTATTACAGGGTTTGCCGCTGTAGCGATGGACCGTAGTACAGAACGTCCAAAAAATTCAAAACTACTACAAAAACCATTTCATCTAAAAGATTTAGTTGATGAAGTGGAAAGAATTCTAGCTGCCTAAAACTTTATCTTCCATAATTTTTACTATCACAATAAATTGATTGTAGCGGATTGAAATATTCCTATATTCTATTCACTTAAATAATTCTTATGTGAGATATAAAATGGATATGAAGATTACGTCGTCAGTGCAGGATAGATACGCCGAAGGCGCTCAGACAAGACAGGCCGAACTTTGTTGCCCGGTAAATTATAATGCGCAATATTTAAAAATAATTCCGTCAGAAGTAATCGAACGGGACTATGGGTGTGGTGATCCATCACAATATGTAAGGCCCGGAGATGTGGTGCTTGATCTTGGTTCTGGCGGTGGTAAAATTTGTTTCATTGCCTCGCAGGTCGTTGGTAAGGAGGGCAAAGTGATTGGTGTCGATATGACCGATGATATGCTTGATCTAGCCAGAAGAAACGCGCCCATCGTGGCTGACCGGATAGGTTACTCAAATATTGAATTTAAAAAAGGTAATATTCAGGACCTTAAAACCGATATGGGGCAGGTTGATGATTACCTTAAGAATAGCCCGGTAACTGACAGTGCAAGCTATAGCGCGCTTCAAAATGAAATCCAGGCAATAGGCGCGAACAGCCCAATGATTGCCGATAACAGTATTGATATTATTGTTAGCAACTGCGTGCTTAATCTTGTTTCCGATAAAGAGAAAAAACAATTATTTCAAGAAATGAACAGGGTGCTTAAAGTAGGTGGTCGAATTGCCATTTCAGATATTGTTTCAGATGAAATATCACCCGAACATTTAAAAAAGGATGAGAAACTTTGGAGCGGGTGTATTTCTGGTGCTTTTCAGGAACATGAATTTGGCACACTTTTGGAAGATGTTGGCTTTTACGGCGTTACTATCGATAAATTTGATGATGAGCCATGGCAAATTGTCGAAGGGATTGAATATCGCTCAATGACCGTGCTGGCCTGGAAGGGTGACGCAGCAGAGGCATATGATAAAAATCAGGCAGTTATCTATAAAGGTCCGTGGAAAGAAGTAACTGATGAGCAGGGACGCCGTTTCCCTCGTGGTAAAAGAACGGCCGTAAGCGATACGACTTTTAAGGCAATGCAGATGGAACCTTATAAAAATCATATGATTACAATTGAGCCTTTAATCATTGTAGAAAAAGATATTGCATTCAGTAACTGTTGCGGTTTTAATGAGCGTTCACCCACGGTAACTAAAATGGGGGTTGTGTCACGGACCACGGACCCGAACCAGGGTAGTTGTTGTTAGTATAGACTGGTTAAAGACGGAATTATAAAGTATGGCAAATGCCGAAGCGCAATTGAGTGCGCCAAATACAAAATATCTGGCGGATTATAAAAAGCCGGATTTTGCAATTGAAACTGTTGAACTGAATTTTGATTTACATGATGGTGTTACCCATGTGACATCAACGTTAAAAATTAAGCGCCAAGGGGAAGAGCATGCCCCGCTGATTTTAAACGGCGAAAACATGACGCTTGTTTCTATTGCTGTGGATGGCTCACCCGCCGAATATAACCTTGATGATGAGACCCTTACTTTAAACGATGTTCCTGATCAATTTGAACTGCTGATCAAAAATGATATTGATCCGGCTTCAAACACGGCACTCGAAGGCTTATATGTATCAAACGGTATGTATTGCACCCAATGTGAGGCGCAGGGCTTTAGGCATATTACTTATTTCCCGGACCGTCCGGACGTTATGGCGACCTTTAAGGTACGCATTGAGGCCGACAAAGGGAATTATACGGTTCTTCTATCCAATGGTAATCAGGTGGAGGCCGGGGACTGCGCAGGCGATCGACATTATGTGACGTGGGATGATCCGTTTCCAAAACCAAGTTATTTGTTTGCGCTTGTTGCAGGTGATCTTGCTTGTCTTGAAGATCACTTTACGACCCGTAGCGGAACAAAGGTTACTTTACGGATATTTGCCGAAAGTAAAGACCTTGAAAAATGCACTCATGCCATGCTTAGCCTTAAGAAATCCATGAAATGGGATGAGGATGTTTATGGGCTGGAATATGATCTGGATATTTTTAATATAGTAGCCGTAAGCCATTTCAATATGGGAGCGATGGAAAATAAGTCGCTCAATGTTTTTAATACTAAATGCGTTCTTGCCAAACCGGAAACCGCAACTGATACGGATTTCTCATTCATTGAAGCAGTGGTGGCACATGAATATTTTCACAACTGGACAGGCAACAGAGTAACCTGCCGCGACTGGTTTCAATTAAGCCTGAAAGAAGGGCTGACGGTTTTTCGCGACCATGAATTTTCCGCCGATATGGGCAGCCGCGCCGTAACGCGCATTAGTGATGTGAGAACACTCAGGCAGCATCAGTTTGCCGAAGATAGTGGGCCGATGGCTCATTCGGTAAGGCCGGAATCATATATTGAGATTAATAACTTCTATACAATGACGGTATATGAGAAAGGGTCTGAAGTAATCCGCATGATGCATACGCTACTTGGGCCACAAAAATACCGAAAAGCAATGGATCTTTATTTTGAACGTCATGACGGACAGGCTGTAACATGCGAAGATTTTGTTTGTGCGATGGAGGACGGTTCAGGTGTCGATCTAAGTCAGTTCAGGTTATGGTATTCGCAAGCCGGGACGCCTGAATTAACAGTGCTTGGAAATTATGATGAGCAAACGCAAAAATACAATCTAACCATCACACAAGTGGTGCCTGACACACCCGGACAAACAAATAAAAAACCAATGCATATTCCCATTGAAATGGGTTTGCTGGATAGCGATGGTAATGAAATGCTGCCCGGCGGCACAATATTGCTGGATTTAAAAGAAGCCAGGCAGGTTTTTCAGTTTGAAAATATTAGCGAAAAACCGGTGCCTTCAATATTGCGGGGCTTTTCTGCTCCTGTGAAAATTAGAAACAGCTTTGATCGGGCTGATCAAATTTTCCTTATTGGCCATGATAGTGACAGTTTTAATCGTTGGGAAGCCGCACAGGTAATTTCCACTGATATCATTCTTACTCTGGTTGAGGATTTGAAAACGAGAAAAACATTCAAGCTTGATGACGACTATATAAATGCGATAGGCAAAGTGTTAAATGATAAAACCCTCGACAAGGCCTTTATTGGTGAAATGCTTGCTCTTCCATCTGAAGGGATTTTAGGGCAGGAAATGTCGCCCATTGATGTGGACGCAATACATAAAGCGCGAAAAATGGTCGTGCAGGGACTGGCAACTTCTCTAAAGAGTGATTTGCTTAGAGTTTATAAAGAATGCAATACCAATGAAGTTTACCGCTTTTCACCACTTGCTGTCGGTAGGCGCCGTCTTAAAAATATGGTTCTTGGCTACCTTATGGAAATTGCTGATGAAGAAATATTAAATCTTTGTTCGCAGCAGTATTATTTTGCCACAAATATGACCGATGAAATAGCGGCCTTTACTTTCATGGTAGATAGTGATGCACCGGGTCGCGAAGTGGCGATCGATAATTTTTATGATAAATGGCAAGATGACGAGCTGGTCATTGATAAATGGTTCAGCGCGCAGGCGCTATCGACCCGCAGTGAAGTTATTGACCGAATTGAAGTACTTAATAAACATGCGGACTTTGATCTTAAGACACCAAACCGTGTCCGCTCACTGATAAGTGTATTTTGCGGTCTTAATCAGGTTTCATTTCATGATAAATCGGGCAGGGGTTATGAGTTTCTTGCAAGAAACATAAAAGAACTTGATCCTATAAATCCGCAGATTGCCGCCGGATTAGCCAAACAGCTTACCCGCTGGAAAGCTTTTGATGCTGATCGGCAAAAAATGATGGTGTCGACGCTTGAAGATATTCTTAAGCAGGACGGTCTTTCCAAACATGTCTATGAGATTGTCTCGAAAAGTTTGATTTAAATAGATAAAAAAAGGCCGCTTCAAGAAGCGGCCTTTTTCTTTTTATATCAATAGCTTACTTCTGATGTTTAATCTCACCATGGACGATAGTAAGTGTATTCTCTGATGACATAATCTGATCAAGTGGAATTGTCATCCAGTCTTTATCAAATACGGATACATCAGCAAGTTTACCAACTTCAATAGAGCCAAGTGCATCTTCCTGGAAGGCAGCCATAGCGCCCCAGATTGTAAGCATTTTAAGGCTTTCTTCGCGTGTTACGGCAAGCTCGGGATGCCAACCTTCACCGGAATAACCGTTGAGGTCTTTACGGGCAACGGCGGCATAAAATTCGATACGTGGATCACCGATTTCAACTGGTTGGTCAGAACCACCAGGGACAATCGCGCCTTTATCGATGAATGTGCGCCATAGGTAAGCATTGGCAAGACGTTCCTGACCAAGACGGTCACCGGCAAAATGAAGATCGCCGATCGCATGAGATGCCTGCATTGACGGGATAATGTCCATATCAATGAAACGGTCAACATCATCTGGTTGGATGTTTTGCGCATGTTCAACACGCCAGCGTGGGTCATTGACGAGGCGTTCAGATTTTGGAACCGCGTTTAGGGCGATTTCATAGGCGTCAAGAACTTTACGGTTAGCATCATCACCAATCGCATGTGTTTCCACCTGAATACCGGCTTTAAGAGCATCAATAAGCATTGGTGTTAGCTGATCAACCGTGTAACGCATAAGTCCGACTGTATCGTAATCTGCATAAGGTTCAATAAATGCCGCACCGCGGGAACCGAGCGCGCCGTCCATAACCGCTTTAATATCGCGAACGGTAAGATAATCTTCAGGATCGATTTGTGCGCCTTCTTCGATAAGGCGTGCTGAACTATCACCAAAACCCATTGCCTGATAGACACGGTGAGCGAGTTTGCCTTCAGCGTGTAGTTCCTTCATTATTTCAAAGCCATTGTATGACCCGCCAGCATTTTGGAAGTTAGTCCAACCGATTGAAACGTTTCTTTCAGTACCTGCCTGAATAGCTGCTTTGGTTTGTTCACGGGTTGGAGAAGGTGTAAGACCGCGCATATAACCCATGGCCGTATCCACTAGCATTCCAGTAAGTTCGCCATTTTCATCAAGATTAATATGGCCGCCGACCGGGTTTTCGCTTGCCGGTGTAACGCCAGCAGCTTCAAGGGCCATGGTGTTAGCAACAAGCGCATGTCCGTCAGCACGGCGCAGTATTACCGGGCGGTCAGGAATAATTTCATCAATATCATGACGGGTTGGGAAACGGGCTTCTGGCCATACTTTTTCGATCCAGCCACGACCACTAATCCATTCCATATCCGGGTTCGCTTCGGCATAAGTTTTAACCGCTGCAAGCATTTCAGCAAGGCTATCGATCCCTTGAAGGTTAAGGTTTACTTCACGGAAACCTACACCAGATAAATGACCATGACTTTCAATAAGACCCGGATAAACGGCTTGGCCGCCAAGGTCGATTACATTTGCATTACCGCATGCATAACGCGCCGCGCCATCATTATCACCAACATAAATAAATTTGCTGTCTTTAATAGCAATGGCCTGGGCTGTCGGGTTATTTTCATTAACCGTATAAATGGCACCATTTGTCAGCACGATGTCAGCCGCAGTACAGGCTTGTGCCATGTCGGTTGAGCTGCCGGCATCACCACTTTGTTCAGCTGAACAGGCAGCAAGAAGGCCCACCGCAGCAGATGCGAGTAAAAGATTTTTGATCATTAATTAGTCCTCATATATTTTGATGTTTTAAATTTGCCACAAGATAGGACGTATCCATAGCAGATTACAATGGGTTTTTGTTGATATTGGTCAATATTTTGGGAATTCTTCAGATTTTCTCTAAATTAATGCCTAACATTTAATATGTTTGAGCTGTATCAGCTTTTATAAACCTCAAAATTGATATTTTCGACCGTGTTTGTTCTTAGCATTGTTCCAAGACCGATATAGGCGCAAAGTTGGAAATAAATGCTAAGCGCTACAGGCTCCCAGGGATCAAGACTATAATGTTGAAGTAGACCGTAAATTAGCAGGAATGTACTTACGGCAATGCTGACTAGGTAGGTTGTGCTAACCACGCCACCAATATGGCGGTCACGGTCTTTGTGTTCCTGATGAGGGTCGAGCTTCTTTCCGTACATAATCCAGATGACGGTGATTGCAAAGTAAATATGAACACCGATAATGGTAACAAGGGTGATTAAACCATCGCTGCCAAATGAAAGATTAAAATCATTGCGGTATAAATTGAATGTAATGTAGATGCCAAACATGATCACTGCTAAGGAAAATTTGAGCGGTGAAATATAATCGAAATAGTTTCTCCGTTTAAGATCAGCGCTGCGTTTGGGAGCTTTATTTTCTTCACGCATTAATTTGTAGTGATTTAATTCGGCAATTTCCAACAGCATGAATGGAAAAAATTGCAACATGGCGAATAACGTAACCATAGAGTCTTTTATTTCGGTTTTGGTGATTAAGGCGCCAACCATCAAAATGATCCCGAGTATAAGGGTAGACCGGGTGATATATTTATATCTGGTTAAGCCTTTTTTTGCCCGTTCCTCACCATTTTCTGTTGGGTAAAGTTTTGGATGGGTTGAGGCGGGGTATTTATCCAGAACATGGCTGATGCGGTTTATTATCTGCTTAGGGTAAAAATATGACAGTAAATAGAGCTGGCCGATCGCAGCAGCATATACAATTATTGAGGTTGTCATTTTATTTTATCTTTCTTTTTTCATAGCTTCGGCGAATGCAATTCTAATTTCGCTATCCATTGCACCAGCGTGTTTTAATGTGTCTATTGTTTTTGTAAGTTCCAAGGCGACCCAAGCGTTTAAATCTCTGTCACTGTTTTTCTTAGCTTGTTCATGGATAAAAGTACCACGGTATCCGCGTGTTACTATTACTTCGTCCCGTTCAAGTAGACGGTAGGCCTTAGCAACGGTTTTGTTATTTAAATCAAGATCATTGGCTAACTGACGAATTGATGGCAAGCTATCACCAGCCGATAAATTACCCGACTGAACCGCTTTTTTTATCTGCTCCATAAGCTGAGAAAAAAGCGGTGTCTCATCATCAATGTTAATTACTATTTCCATAAATAGGATAGCCTTTTTATATGTACCATTTGAAGTAAGGGTACAAGTGGTTTAAGGAAATGGCAAGTGAAAAATAAAAAAGGCCGCTGAAATATTCAGCGGCCTTTGATAAGTATATGTTTTTAAATCTTATTTCTGATAAACAATTTCACCATGAACGATGGTCATGACGTTAGTTGATGACATGATCTCTTCTTCGGGGATGGTCATTATGTCTTTATCAAAAATGGAAAAGTCGGCAAGTTTACCAACTTCGATGGAACCAAGGACATTTTCCTGAAACGCAGCGTAAGCGGCCCAGATGGTGAACATTTTTAATGCTTCTTCGCGGGTTACTTTAAGTTCAGGATGCCAACCTTCACCGGAATAACCATCAAGGTCTTTACGGGCGATTGCGGCGTAGAATTCAATGCGTGGGTCACCAATTTCCACTGGCTGATCTGTTCCGCCGGGGATAATTGCACCTTTATCAATGAATGTACGCCATAGATAAGCATTGGCAAGACGTTCCTGACCAAGACGGTCACCAGCAAAATGAAGATCACCAATTGCATGGGATGGCTGCATAGACGGCAGGATATCCATATTGATGAAACGGTCAACATCATCTGGCTGCACGTTTTGTGCATGTTCAATACGCCAACGCGGGTCTGCTACAGCACGTTTTGATTTTGGCACAGCATTTAAAGCCATTTCATAACTATCAAGCACCATTCTATTAGCGGCATCGCCAATAGCGTGAATTTGAAATTGAATGCCTGTTTCTAGTCCTCTGATAAGAAGGGGGACTAGATCATCGGTTGAATAACGAAGAAGACCTGTGGTGTCATAATCAGAGTAAGGTTCAATGAAGCTGGCACCACGTGATCCGAGTGCACCGTCAACGGTGATTTTAAATTCGCGGGCTGTGATATAATGCTCAGGATCAATTTCGCCGCCATTTTGATAAAGAATTTCAGCATCTTCCGGCACGCTCATCGGTCGGATGGCCTGATAAACGCGGTGATCAAGTTTTCCTTCTGCACGAAGTTCACGCATTTGGATGAGGTCTTCATAGTTACTACCGGCATTATGAAAACCGGTCCAGCCGAGGCGCGCATTTCTTTCTGTTCCGGCGCGAATGGCTTCTTTATTTTGTTCGCGTGATACCGGCGGAATAAGCGGGCGAACAATATTCATGGCTTTATCGATTAACATACCGGTTGGGTTGCCTTCATCGTCAAGGTTAATGGCACCACCCGGTGGGGAAACTGTTGTGCCGGTAATTTCAGCGAGTTCCATTGTAACGCTATTAATAACCGCCGCATGGCCATCGGCTCGTCCCAAATACACGGGGCGATCAGGAACAATAGCGTCAAGATCCTGACGGGTAGGGAAACGGCCTTCTGGCCATACTTTCTCAATCCAGCCACGGCCGGTAATCCACGGAAGATCAGGATTCGCGTCCGCATATTCTTTGACCTTTACAAGCACTTCGGCCAAGCTATTGATGCCCTGAAGATTAAGATTTACTTCACGAAAGCCAACGCCAGATAAGTGACCGTGGGCATCGATTAGTCCCGGGTAAACGGCTTTGCCCATAAGATCAACCACATTGGCATCACCGCAGGCGTAGCGCTCTACGCCGATGTCATCACCGACATAAATAATTTTGCTGCCTAAAATGGCAACTGCTTCGGCCGTTGGCTGGTTTTCATTGACGGTATAAACTGTACCGTTTTTGAGCACGATATCAGCTTGTTTGCAGCTTTGGGCATATGTCATGGTCGTCATTAGACCAGTCATAGTCGCGGCAAATAGTATTTTTTTGATCATTTAATGTCCCTCTTAGAAAATTTGGATTATTTTGTGGATATGTTACGACGAATAATACGCAGATTACAACGCTATTCGTTGATTTTGATCAAGTAATGAGGGTTTTATGACCGGCCGTAAGTATCTTCGAAGCGAACGATATCATCTTCACCAAGATATGATCCTGACTGAACTTCGATGATATAGAGCGGAATTTTTCCGGGGTTGGAAAGCCTGTGTTTGGCACCGATCGGGATATAGCAACTTTCATTTTCGCTTAATGTTGATGTTTTGTCATCAATGGTTACTTCGGCGGATCCTTTTACCACGACCCAATGTTCGGCACGGTGGTGATGCATTTGTAGCGAGAGAATTTGACCAGGATTTACCACAAGGCGCTTAACTTGAAAACGTTCATCAATATCCGAAGTCTGATAAGAACCCCAAGGTCGGTAAACGACAGTATGGCTGATATGTTCATCACGTCCGGATGCCTTAAGTTTATCCACTATTGTTTTTACATCCTGTGTTTTATCTTTATCACAGACAAGCACTGCGTCTTTTGTAGCAACGACTATTAAGTTATCAAGGCCGACTGTAGCAAGGGCAGGGCCGTCGGTTTTCATCATGCAGTTTTTACTATCATGTGAAATAACATCGCCGGAAATAACATTGTTATTTTCGTCCTTTTCCGATATCTCCCACAGCGCGTTCCATGACCCTACATCATTCCAGCCCATATCAACCGGCACAACTGCGGCTTTATCGGTTTTTTCCATAACGGCATAATCAATTGAATTGGAAGGTGAGCTTAAAAAGCTTTTTCTATCAGGCCTGATAAAAGTCATATCATTTTCTGCATTTTCCATAGCTTTTTGGCATGCTGCGAGCATTTCCGGTTCATTTGCCGCGAGTATTTCGAGGTATAACGCGGTCGGAAAAAGGAATATTCCGCTGTTCCAATAATAATAACCGCCCTTTACATAACTTTCAGCGGTTTCCAGGTTAGGCTTTTCAACAAATCGTTCAACTAAATTGCATCCATCAATATCTTCAATTTCGCCGCCGCGTTTTATATATCCGTAACCCGTTTCTGGTTTGTCCGGGATAATACCAAAAGTAACTAAAAAATTATGATCATGGGCAGCAAGGCTAGCTGTTTCAATCGCTTTTTTGAAAACTAAGTTTTTGGATATTACGTGATCAGATGGCATTATTAACATTAAGCCGTTAGGGTCACTTTTTTGAATTTGTATGGCTGCAATGGCTGCTGCTGGGGCAGTGTTCCTGCCTTCAGGTTCTAGTATTATTTTGGTTTCATTAAAACCAATGGATCTGAGCTGTTCTGCTATGATAAAGCGGTGCTCTTCGTTGGCAATAAATATAGCGTCGTTAAATATGGCGGGGTCATTTACACGTGAAATTGTTTCCTGAATCATTGTTTTATCTGAAACTAGAGGAAGAAGCTGTTTTGGATATAATGACCGTGAAATTGGCCAAAGTCGTGTTCCAGAGCCCCCTGATAATATGACAGGTGTGATTTTTATTTTATTCATTTTATTTTAACCCATGTATTAATAATTTAATCATTTATAGAGTGATACATTTAATTCATTATTAAAATCAAATGGTCTTATTTTTTTATTCTATCATTTTGTGTCGATATTTAATATGATTTTTACTATCTTGTGATAGTCAGTTGTTGTTTATACGTAAATAAATACAATACGTTAATAATAAAAGAATGTATAAATTGAAAACTAATGGGAAGGTTAATTAAAAGGAACTATAATTAAAGTGATATTTGTATTTCCTTGAAAAGTATTTTTAATGATCAGAATTTTTAAACATTATATTCCTAAGTCTATTCTCGTGCTTGCCATTATAGAATGCGTAATGTTGTATTTTATTATTTGGCTGGCATTGATCGTGCGGTTTTCTCAAATTGGTGATCCTATTCCAACTATGTTAGAATATAGTTTTGAAAAGATATTTTATGTAATTACTGTATATCTGGTTTTATTGGCTACCGGTCTTTATCGACTGGATATCTGCCGGGATCTGAAGATGACTGCGGCTAGATTGTCGGTTAGTATGGTTCTTGCCTTTTTTACAATCTCTATAGTGCTTTACATGTTTCCTGATATTGTTATTTGGCGGAGTGTGGCCGTATATGCCATCGTGCTTACTTATCTATTCTTAATTGCCGGACGGTTTATCTTTTTAAATTTTGTAGATCATGAAAGCATCGAAAAGAGGGTCATCGTGCTTGGTGCCGGTGGCCGTGCTAAAAGAGTGCTAGAAAGTAATAATAAAGCAACGTCAAATGTGAAGTTTATTGCTTTTCTTAAAATGAGCGATAATGAAGTTGAAATAAAAGATGCCATTAACTTTAGCGAAATTGAAAGCCTTGAAAAATTTGTTGAGCAGGAGGCATGTCAGGAAATTGTTGTAGCCAATGAAGAGCGCAGGGGGACACTTCCGGTTAGCGATCTTTTGGCTTGTAAAATTAACGGCACTTATATTTCAGAAGCGGCCAGCTTTATCGAACAACAAATAGGGGCTCTCAATCTTTCTATGTTTAATCCTAGCTGGATGATTTTTTCTGACGGTTTTGACAATACGAAGAAAAGAGATCTTTTTCTTAAAAGACTATTTGATATTATTGCCAGCGCTATATTATTGATTGTTAGCTCTCCTATAATTCTTCTAACGGCGCTAATGATCAAACTATCAAGTGTCGGGCCAATATTTTATCGTCAGGAAAGAGTGGGGCTTATGGGGCAAAATTTTGAGGTTTTGAAATTTCGAAGCATGACCGTTAACGCGGAAGAAGATGGCGTTCCAAAGTGGGCACAAAAGGATGATGTCAGAGTGACTTTGGTAGGAAAATTTATTCGCAAAACCAGAATCGATGAAATTCCGCAAATATTCAACGTTTTTCGTGGCCAGATGAGTTTCGTAGGTCCTAGACCGGAAAGGCCATATTTTGTAGAAAAGCTAGTTGAAAAAATCCCCCTGTATGACAAGCGTAATACGGTGAAGCCTGGCATAACAGGATGGGCTCAGCTTAGCGGCACCGGTAAAGAACTATTAGCCCGGGCACTTCATTCGTTAAGTGATAGAAAACAAATGCCGTTTATTGCTATCAACTGCGGCGCTATTCCAGAAAACCTTATAGAAAGCGAGCTGTTTGGTTTTGAAAAAGGAGCCTTTACCGGAGCGATAAAACAGGTAAAAGGCAAGATTGAAATGGCTGAAGGGGGTACACTTTTTCTTGATGAAATTGGCGATTTGCCACTTCCGCTACAGGTTAAACTGCTTAGGTTCCTGCAAGAAAGAGTTATCGAACGTATTGGTGGCAGAAAAGAAATACCCGTTGATGTGAGGGTGGTTAGTGCGACCCATCAGGAACTCGAAAACCATGTTGAAAGCGGTACATTCCGAGAAGATCTTTTTTACCGACTTAGCGAAATAGTGGTCAATATTCCTGATTTAAAGGATAGAGACGGAGACGCTTTACTATTGGCGCAAAATTTTCTGAAAAAGTTTTCCGACGAATTTAATAAAAAGGCTAACTCTTTTAACAAAGATGCCGCGCGCGCTATTTCTTCCTATGACTGGCCTGGTAACGTTAGGGAACTTGAAAACCGTATTAAAAGAGCGGTAATTCTCAGTGATAGTAGTAAAATATCAATTGATGATCTGGAAATTGATTATAGCGATGATCACGGTGAAACTCTGAACTTAAAAGAAATTAGAGAAAAATATGATAAAGTAGCGATTGTTAAAGCATTATCACTGAGCAATGGAAATATCAGTGAAACAGCTAGGCTACTTGGCATAAGCAGACCAACTTTCTATGGCTTGGTAAAACAATATAATTTAAAGCTGGATAAATAAATGAAGGCGGTCTTCAAAATTATTTGTTTTGGTGTTGTTTGTTTTTTGGTACAAATGGCCGGAGCGCAGGAAATAGAACAACTCATCGTGTCTGAGGAAGAAGGTTATATTCCTCGCGAGCCGACTAAAGAAGAGCTGAAGCGCTATGAAATAAACTCTACTATTGAAGAGGTTTGGGGGCAGATATTTGATGATCCTGAAAATGGTGAACTTCATTGGAGTATTGCTAAACAATATAATCTACTTGGAAATTCCGATATAGCTGAACATGAGCTTGCCCGCGCTGAAGAACTTGAAATAGACAGATCATTATTGCTTTCAGATATAGGAAGAGCTTATCTTAATGGAGAAAAATACGAGAAAATTTTTGCCGAGATTTTCATTGAACAGGCGCCCTTTAGTGATCACGGCGTAATTTATCTTATTTTTGGCCATACATATTTTGCAACTAATGATCTGGAAAGTGCATTTGTCAATTACTATAAGGCTGCTCAATTAATCGAAGACCGCTTCGAATTAAATTCTCAGCTTGCCACGCTTTATAATCTTATGGGGGACTATGAAAATGCGGAGTTAAACGCAAGTAGGGCGCTTGGCTTTGAAGGTACAAATGTTGAAATGCTTACCTTAAAAGCTATGCTGGTTCACCGTAGGGCTGGGATAGAACAATCATTTAATTATTTTGAAAAAGCTGCCTTTTATCGCCCGGATGACACTCAAACACAAATGAAACTTGCCGGCGCACTTTATGATCTAAAGCGGAATGATGAAGCGATGGTTGTGCTTAGAAAAATTCTAGCACAGGATAACAGTCACGCTTATGCCAATTTCATGATTGCGACTATATTTGCAGAAGGTAATAATATTAGAACGGCAACAGGATATCTTAATAGAGCAGGCAGTGGTTATGATGACTTCGTGCCCGGACTACTGTTAAAAGGGAAGCTAGCCTATGCGACAAGATCTTATGAGCAGGCTGAGGCCGCACTTTCAAGACTAATAAGATTAGAGCCAGAGCATATTGAAGCAAGAAGACTTCTTGGTGCGTCACTTATAAATCTTGGTAATTATGTCCAGGCGGCGCGAATTTTACAGTATATCGAAAAAAATAATATGCTTGATGGTAATGATTTTTTGCTACTGGGGAATGCTTTTATACTGGCAGGCGATTATGATAAAGGGACACAGTTTTTAAAGTCAGCCGCTAACCTTGAGCTTTCTATTTTGAGCGAGCAGCAGACAGAGAAAAAAAGTCAGTATGAACGAGGGGAAAATTTTGGTGTATCTATAGATCTAACCGCGATAATTAATCAGAGTGCTTCTTCAAATCACCAGTTAATTTTAAAAGCATATGATGCATTATCTGTGCACCAGTATGACGTTGCCATAGAAAATGCCATTATAATATTAGAGCAGGACCGTAGAAATCCGATAGGCTATAATTTGCTAGGTCTTTCTTATATGGAGCAGGGTAAAATTGCCGAATCCACAAGCAATTTCAGAAGAGCACTTGAAATTGATAGCGGTTTTCATCAAGCTCGGATAAATTTAGCCAAAATTGAAATCTTGTCCGGCAATCAAAATGCTGCGGTTCTGCTAATCAATCAAATATTGGCTATAGATGAAAGTTATATCCCGGCATATGAATTATTGTATGAACTTTCTAGGGAACAGGACGACAAAATTAGAGCAGAACGATATTTGATCACCGCTACGAGCGCTAATCAAAATCTATTATCGATCAGAGAGAAATTATTAAATTTTTATTTTGAAGAAAACAGTTTGGCAAGAGCAAGACGACTTGCTGCGCAAATGGTTGAAGGTTTTCCGGGTTCTGCGAATTCTTATAAAGCATTGGGAAAGGTTAGTATCCTGCAAGGTGATATGGCCTTTGCAAGAGATAATCTGCAGCAGTCACTGGCTTTAAATAATACTGATGAAGACGTTTATATGATGCTTTCCAAGGCCTATATAGGGAGCGGAGAAATTCTAAAAGCCAGACCGCTTCTTAAAGGTGGACTTTCCCATGTAAAAGATATTTTCCCCCTGCAAATAGCCCTTATTAATCTGGCCAAGGATGATGGTGATTATGCGAATAGCCATCATTATGTGGGTCAATTGAAATTGAGCGAACGTACAAGAGCCAATGCATTTTTATATGAAGGCGAGCTATATATGCAGCAACAAAAGACGGAAGATGCAATCTTGTCTTTTGAAAACGCCCGTAGGGCAGGTGCGAATATAAGTAAGGTCAATGCTGGATTAGTTGATGCAAAATCATTTGTCGGTCAAATAGAGCCGGTGCGCCAATCATCAAACCCTAACGAAATAGATTTGGATAATGATGTTCAGGCGATAATACACTTTGAAACTCTGCTGACAGAAAATCAAAGTGATATTGAAGCTCTTAATAATTTGGCGCGTATTTATATTGGACAAGACGATTATATAAAAGCGGCTCCATATGCCACCGCTGCCTATAATATTGATAGTTTAGATGCTGGCGTTGCTGATAGGTATGCCGTGATATTAATGGCGCAGGAAGATTACGCGCAGGCTAGGCGAATACTCGAATTTGCAGTAAGCATGAACCAGAATGATTTGAATGTTCGGTATCATTATGCTCAAGCGCTGAGCAAATCCGGAGCAGTTGCACGGGCAATATTGGAACTTAATGTAATTGTAAATAGTGGAATTGCGTTTGAAAATGTCGAAAATGCAAGGGATTTATTAACATCTTTGCGCTAACTGATAGTAGAATATAATATTAAATGTAAATTTGGGTTTTTCTGTGAACATACTTTTTTTAAGCCATCGTTTTCCTTATCCGCCAACGCGCGGTGATAAAATAAGATCATTTAATATGGTCAAATATTTGTCTGAACAGGGCCACGATGTAACTGTCGCCTCACTTTCTCGTTCAGATGAGGAAACGGCAGAGTGTCAGGGAATAGAGGATTACTGCGATAAATTCACTCTCGTGCAGGTAAATGAAACGCTGCAAAATGTTAGAATGGTGTCGCGGCTGCTTTCAAAAGACCCCTCATCGATGGGTTATTTTTATTCGCGTGATCTACAACATAAAGTAAATCAGCTGCTTAAATATAATCAATATGATTTGATTGTTGTCTTTAGCTCATCGGCCGCACAATATGTTGAGCATGTTACGGATATTCCAAAGATGCTTGATTTTTGTGATATGGATAGCCAAAAATGGCTCGCTTATGTGGATTATAAGAAATGGCCTATTAGCATGGGATATGCCCTTGAAGGGCGTAAGCTTGTCGCTGATGAAAAAAGGTTGGCGAAAAAATTTGACCTTTGTAGCTGTGCTACTGATTTTGAAGTGGAGACACTTGAAAGTTATGTCACGGGTGTCGCAAGCGGATATTTTCCCAATGGTGTTGACAGTGATTTTTTTACCCCCATTGATGTAGACTTCGTTAAAAACAGTATCTGTTTTGTTGGGCGAATGGATTATTACCCTAATGAAGTATGTATTATAAATTTCTGCCATCAGGTTCTGCCTATAATCCAAGAGAAATATCCTGATGTGACGTTTAAAGTTATTGGAGCGGCACCACCAAAATCTGTGCTTGATTTAAATGAACTGCCCGGCGTGACGGTTACCGGTACGGTTGATGATATCAGAAAACATGTGCAAAGCTGTGAAGTTATGGTCGCACCACTTGTTATTGCGCGCGGCACACAAAATAAAATACTCGAAGGTATGGCTATGGGGCTTCCGGTGATATCAAGTCACCTTGCGGCTCGCGGCGTGGATGCTGTGGTCGGAGAACATATACTGGCAGCGACAACACCAAAAGAGTATGCTGATGAAATTGTCGGTATTTTTGATAATCCTGATAAAAGAGTGAAATTGGCAAAAGCAGGGCGGGAAAGGGTGCTTAGTCATCATAACTGGCCGCACGCAATGGCGCGGATGGCAAAATGTTTTGATCAAACAATTCTGGCATTTAATAAAAAGAAAGGGAAAGCATAATGCGGATACTTCACGTTTTTGATCATTCAATTCCCCTTCATAGCGGCTATACTTTTCGCAGTTTCCAGATATTAAGCGAGCAAAGAAAACTGGGCCTGGAAACAATACATGTGACAGGGATAAAACACATTGCGCCTTTTGTTGAAAAAGAAACGGTAGATGGACTGGAATTTCACCGTACTTATTCAAGTGAGGGCATATTAAGCAAATTACCAATTATCAATCAGTGGTATGTTGTTAAAACGCTTGAAAAGCGTATTGAAGAAATCGTCAAGCGCGAAAAGATTGACATTATTCATGCTCATTCGCCTGTGCTTAACGGGCTTGCAGCACTTAGGGTCGGTAAGAAATATAATATTCCTGTTCATTATGAAATACGCGCCTTTTGGGAGGATGCATCGGTTAGCCACGGCACCTGTAAAGAAGGTGACCTTCGTTATAATCTTTCCAAGTCACTTGAAACATATGTTGTGCGTAATGTGGCTTCAGTGACAACGATCTGTGACGGGTTAAAGCAGGATTTGATCAGTCGCGGCATAGAACCAGAAAAGATCACCTTAATTCCAAATGCTGTGGATATAGCAAAATTTTCTGGTCCCGGCGAAGCGGAAAGTGATCTGGTTGATAAACTGCACCTTAAGGATATGACTGTTCTTGGTTTTATTGGCTCTTTCTATGATTATGAAGGACTAGATGTGCTGCTAGAGGCTATGCATTTTATTATTGCCCGTGTCCCCAACGCTTGCCTGTTGTTGGTGGGAGGCGGACCCGAGGATGGTGCTTTAAAGGCACTTGCAGAGAGAAAATTGTTAGGAAACAGAGTTATCTTTACGGGTAGGGTGCCCCATGACAAGGTGGAGGATTATTATAACCTAGTTGATATATTCGTCTACCCACGCAAGAAAATGCGCCTTACTGATCTTGTCACGCCGCTTAAACCACTTGAAGCGATGGCACAGCATAAACTGGTTGCCGCATCTGATATCGGTGGCCACAGAGAGCTTATTGAAGACGGCAAAACAGGAATGTTGTTCGAAGCGGATAATCCACTTGCACTTGCTAAGAAAATAGGTGAACTGGTCGAGAAAAAAGAAGACTGGCCAAAATTCCATACAGCAGGTCGCCGTTATGTCGAAGAGGTTCGAAACTGGAAAAATAGTGTTGCTAATTATCCTGCCATCTATAAAAGAATTACCGCAAAGTCTGATTAAGGGTATTGTTTTCACACTGTTAAACAATTAAGAGTATGTATGGGCGTTATGTTGAATTATGAGCGGGCAAAAAAATGAAAAATAACCAAGACAATTTACCAAGAAATCTATTATTTATGATCTCCTTGATCGTATCGGCGATCGCTGCTTATTTTTTAAACTCTTCGCTTTTTTCGGTTCTGAATTTGATATTTGATATCAATGTAGATACGGCTTTTGAAAGATCACTTGAAAGTAGTGCGTTATGGGGGGTGGCTAGTTACTGGTCGGCATTTGCATTATTGGTTTTTATCTTTTCTTTTTTAATTCCGGCACTTTCAAATATTTTTACCCTGATTAGTTTAAAAACCAGATTAAGCGAGCTTCCGCGTGCCGTTGATAAAGCGCCGCAAGTTACAAAAGAAAAATTCCTGAAAGTAATGTCAGAATTTAACCTTGTTTATGCCGAGTTTGCGGTTCCGTATTCAGCCTATATTGTTGAGAAAAAAGAAAAAGAAATCACTAAAAAAAGTAAATTTATAGGCAAAGGGAAAGCGCAGAAAGCTCATCTTGACCTTGTCAGTGTGATAGTTCCTGCTTCACAGATATTCAAGCTGGAAAGAACTTTAAGTTTTCGTCTGTCAAGCTGGTTCATGCGTCCACTGCCGCGGGTCTTGATGGGTATTGGTTTTTTACTTTTAGTACTTTCAATTTCTGGCGCATTACAATCTGGTGATGGGGATCTTATTAGCAGTGATGTTTTTCTAATGGGTGTATCATCCTTATCATTATGCTTTGGCATTGGGATTTTTATTACTGCTATATTCAGAATTACTATGGGGCATATTTATCACCGGGCCGGTGAAGTGGTGAAAATGATTGAAAACCTGTTTGATTATAAACCGGCGACGGGTGAAACTGGTGATATTAACTTAATTGAAAATGCTCTAAATAAAACAATTTCCTCTATTAAAGATATGTCAAAAAATTTAAATGAAGGACAGGATAGTACCGTCAATAATTTGATTGAGAAAACACTTGATAATTATGTGAAAAAAATATCAAGCCAGATGGAAGAACAAACAAAAGCAGTGCAAAAAGTTATTGAAGATACCGCCATACAAGCAACAAAGATTAACAATGCATCAAGTGCAACTATTGAAAATAACAAAATTCTTGATAATTTAAATAAAACCACCTCGGAAATAGCTACTCTTTCAGAAGCTGCAGATAATGTGGTGGTTAAATTTGATATGGTTGCTGGGGCGCTTGATCGGTTGATTACTCAAATTGAAATGATGGCACCTCTTAATCTGGAGAAAAAAACTCATCTATCCGCCGATATAGAAGAGCTTAAAAAAGTAAGTGGTAAAACGGTAGGTATGGGAAAACCTTTTCCGTCTAGGTCTAAAAAATAAATGTCTTTTGAAGCCAATATGAGATCAGATATTTTGGTCGCAGCGGAAATTAGACGTTGTGAAGTGCTGTTTTTATCTGCGGTGGTTGTTCATAAGGGGGACCAGGAGCGCGGACAAATACTCATCAAGCAATATGTGCACGGTCAGGGGGCAAAGGTATTTACCCAGAGCCGTGATATGGACGGCAAGCTGTCTTGGCATCAGCCGCTTGGGGGCAATTTTACGGATGAAGCACAGGCGGACGGCTATATATCCCGCCAGCGGGGCTATGATGAAGACCTATGGGTGATTGAAGTGGATGATCCTAAAGAACTGTATAGCCCCAATCAGATATGATCATGCAAATCGTTGACATAATATAGAACGCACTCTAGCCTGAGCAAATGAAAATTTTGAGATGGCGTTATGAGCGCTGAAACAGGTCGCTTTTCAAGGCTTGAAAAACACAATATATTTGATGTTGCAATAGTCGGTGGAGGTGTCGTTGGCTGTGCAGTTGCACGTAAGTTTGCTCTTGAGGGGGCGAAGGTTGTGTTGCTTGAAAAAGGGCGTGATATTTTAAACGGTGCCAGTAAAGCAAACAGCGCAATACTCCATACCGGCTTCGATGCCCCACCAGGTTCGTTGGAACTTCACTGTGTTCAGCAAGGTTATAAAGAATATCTGGATATATTCAAAGACTTCAACCTTCCAATTCTTAAGACAAGCGCTTTTGTTGTGGCCTGGAACGAAGAGCAGATTATTCGCCTGGATAAAATAATAAAACAGGCTCATCAAAATAATGTTAGCGATGTTCATGGGATTGATAGAGATTGTTTGCTGGCTAGTGAACCTCATCTTTCTACTCATGCGCTGGGTGGTATATCTGTGCCGGGTGAATATGTGATTGACCCATGGTCCTCACCTTTGGCTTATATAACACAGGCGGTACTGAATGGGGCCGAAGTGCGGTTTGGTTATGAAGTTTGCGGTGGTCAGTTTGACGGAGAAAACTGGTTGCTTAATAGTGAAACAAACGAAGATATTTCTGCACGCTTTGTCGTTAACTGTGCTGGCCTTTACGGTGACTATCTTGATCAATTTCTACTGGGAAAATCAGAATTCTCGATAAAGCCACGTAAGGGTCAATTTTTAGTTTATGATAAAGCAGCCACGGCTCTGATTAATTCTATCATCCTGCCTGTTCCTGATGAGCGCACCAAAGGCGTTGTTCTTACGCAGACCATATTTGGAAATTTGCTTGTAGGACCAACGGCTGAAGAGCAGGACGAAAGAAATATTGCTGGCGTGACAGCTGATGGCCTTGAGAATTTAAAATCCCAGGGAGAAGCTATCGTCCCCGCTTTAAGGGAGATGCCGATTACAGCGACTTACGCTGGAATTAGACCTGCGACGGAGAGTAAAGATTACCGCATTTTTAACTATCAGGATAAGAACTGGATTACGGCAGGCGGCATTCGGTCAACCGGACTTACATCATCACTAGGTTTGGCCTCTTATATTTTTAAGCAATATTCAGAAACAACTGAACCGCTAGTACCGCCAACTGAAATTAAAACACCAAAAATGCCAAATCTGGCTGAGCATGAACCGAGAGACTGGATGAAGCCGGATTATGGCGAAATAGTATGCCACTGTGAAATGGTCACCAGAAGAGAAATAGAAAATGCAATGTCATCAACCATTCCTGCTCGTGATTTATCTGCCTTAAAACGGCGTACGAGAGCTACAATGGGCAGGTGTCAATCATTTTACTGCACAGCACGACTTGCTGAACTGATGGGGGGTGATGCAGATGAGTGATGAAAAAATGCACGTTGATGTAGCAATCATTGGTGGCGGTCCGGCTGGTTTGGCCGCTGCTATAACGCTTCGTAAGCGGGGTATCAAGAAAGTCACCATATTGGAGCGGGAATGTAATGCAGGCGGAATACCGCGTCACTGTGGGCATCCGCCCTTTGGAATGCGTGAATTTCACAGAATTCTGAGAGGGCCTAAATATGCAGCACGTGTTGTTGAGCAGGCCAAAAGTGCAGGAGCCCAGATATTAACCCGCCATTCGGTTACAGAGTTACTGCCGGGAGGTGAGCTTAAGGTTGCCAGTCCCCAAGGGTTGTTAACTATTTCGGCAAAGCGGGTTCTTATCGCTACGGGAGTTAGAGAGACACCAAGAGCAGCAAGGTTTGTTACGGGAGGGAGACCAAAAGGTATCACCACCACCGGAGCCCTTCAGTCGATGATATATTTAAAGGGGCTATCTCCTTTTAAAAGGCCGGTAATTGTTGGCTCAGAACTGGTTTCTTTCTCTGCTATTCTGACGGCCATTAAGGGTGGAATGGATCCGGTCGCAATGATTGAGCCGGGCCAGAGAATAACTGCCCGCCATCCGTGCGAACTTATTGCACATTTTAAAGGTGTGCCGCTTTTACTTAATACAGAGCTAAAAGAGATACTGGGTACTTCGAAAGTAGAAGGGATCACTGTAAACGATACTAAAACTGGTGAAAGTCGAGATATAGACTGTGATGGTGTTATTTTTACTGGAAAATTTATTCCAGAAGCGGCGCTGGCGAAACTTTCTCATCTTCAGTTGGACGCCGCGAGTGGCGGGTTAGAGATTGATCAGTTTGGGCGCTGTAGTGATGCTAACTATTATGCCACAGGTAATATTTTAAGACCTGTTGAAACTGCGGGATGGAGTTATCGGGAGGGGCATGTTGTTGGCGCTATGATTGCTGATGATCTGGAGGGGAAATTGTCTGATATCAAGGACGCAAGTGTTTTATGCCGCTGTGAAGACCCTGTTAAGTTGGTCGTGCCACAAAGAATAATACCCGGCCGGACAGGTGGGTTTAAACATTTGCAGCTTCGGGTGAGCCGTGCGGTAAAGGGTGAGCTGATTATTGCAGATAATCTCGGGAGAGAGTGGAAGAAGAAAATGTCAGTTTTACCAGAACGAAGAATACTGGTAGCATTATCAGAACTGGGTATATTGGAAAACACAGGAACTTTGAGAGTTTATTTTAAAGAATAATGGCTAGAGGGAAGTCTTATATGCAAAACCACCGCTTTGCGGCAATAGATCAGGGCACCACAAGTACGCGGATAGCCGTTTTCGACAATAATGGCGCGTTTCAGACAGATTGCTCCAGAATGAGCATAAGCCATAAACAAATTACACCAAAAACCGGCTGGGTTGAGCATGATGCGGAAGAAATACTGGCAAATATTAAAAAATGTATTGCCAGCTGCGGCTCTGTTGATGCCATAGGACTATGTCATCAGGGAGAAAGCATTGTTGCATGGAACGCTGAAACGGGAAAGCCGATATATAACGCTATTATCTGGCAGGATATGAGAACCGAGGATGTGATCCAGAAATTAAAACAGGATGGACGTGAAGCAACTATAAAGAAAAAGACAGGTTTACCGCTGGATCCTTATTTTTCAGCAAGTAAAATGGGATGGATATTAAAAAATATTGAAGGTGCTAAAGAGCTGGCAGAAAAGGGTAAGCTGCGTATTGGAACGATGGATAGTTATTTTCTGGACAGTCTAACAGGAAACTTTTTCACTGATTATAACTCGGCTTCCAGAACATCACTTTTTAATATCCACACCCTTAAATGGGATAAAGAACTTTGCAAGATATTCGGTGTGCCCATCCACTGTTTGGCAGAGATTAAAGATACTGTTGGTCATTTCGGCGAGGTGGAAATTGACGGTCATTCTACGCCGGTTACGGCTTCATTGATTGATCAGTTTGCCGGTATTTATGGTCATGGATGCAGAAATAAAGGTGATGCAAAAGTAACCTTGGGAACGGGTGCCTTCGTTCAGTCACTGAGCGGAAATGAAATATATGATGTTGGAGATACCGGCTTGGTTCCGACACTATGTTGGAAATTTCCAGATGAAGAAGCGGTGTTTGGCCTTGATGGTGGTGTTTATAACGCTGCATCAGCGGTTAACTGGGCAAAGAGCATTGGATTATTTTCAAGTTATAGTGAACTAGAGGGATTTTCAGAACGCTCAGCGGCCGAGAGGGGCCTTATGTTTGTACCGGCACTATCAGGGCTAGGCTGTCCTTATTGGGATCGCACTGCTGCTGGCATTTGGACCGGACTTTCGTTGGAAACCAGCAAAAAAGATATGCTTCAATCACTGCTGGAAGGAATTGCAGTAAGAACTACGGAAGTTATCGAGGCTATGGACAATATATCTCCACTAGGAGGAAGCGTGAATGTAGATGGAGGGCTTTCAGTAAATGGTTATTTCAGGCAATTTTTGGCAGATATTTCGGGCAAAACCATTATTTCACCTGTGAATAAGGAAATAACTGCTTTTGGCGTGGCGATGTTGGCGAGAAAAGGCTTAGGGAATGACCAGGAAATTAAGCTGGAGCAGAAGGTGGAAACGACAGAACCGAGGAATATAGACAGGAAAAATATCCTCAATAAATATAAAGAAATTATAGCCCGTTCACGCGGTTTAAGAGAATAGAATAGGGAATAGGAAATGGCTGAATTAGGGAATATTGTAATTTATATTATTATGATAGGGGTGGTGCTGGGTGCAGCAGCATCGGTGATCAAACCCGAAAGCGGACTGGGAAAAGAGTTTGTTGGCGGTATTCATGCAATCGGCCCGGTGTTTCTGGCTCAGGCCGGTATTATGGCCGCAATTCCGTTTCTTTCTCAGGCTATATCCTATGCGATAGGACCAATGTTCGAAATGCTCGGCTCCGATGCATCAATCGCAGCACTTTCGATTATTGCTGTAGATATGGGCGGCTACCAGCTCGCTGATGCATTGACGGAAAATCGCGATATTTGGATTACTGCGTCACTTGTTGGTTATACGTCAGGTGCGACTATTGTCTATTTAATCCCTGTTGGTCTGACAATGCTGGCCCCGAAAGATCATAAATATCTGGCACTCGGGGCTATGGCTGGGCTTATCAGTATTCCGTTTGGTGTCTTAACGGCCTTGCTTATTACCACAATGAATAACCTTCCGATCAGAGATGTTATTTCGACAAACTCTGAAACACTTCATTATATTGCACTGGACTTTGTAGACATGATGCAGCTTCTGGCACCATTATTTGTTTTCTGTTTCCTGCTGGCGGCAGGATTGAAATTCATTCCAAATGTAATGGTTAAAGGCTTTCTGGTTTTTGGCAAGATAATGGATGCGTTCATTAAAATGGTCCTTGCTTTTTCTATAGTAGAATATTTCACTGGCTTCTTTAGCTTTGTTTTCGGCGGATGGGGCCTTGATCCATTATTTGCTGATGAAAATGAATTGTTCAGGGCGATAGAAATAGCAGGATATATAGGCATTATGCTCGCTGGCACATTTCCAATCTGCTACTTATTTCAGACTTACTGTAAAAAGCCTATGCATGCTCTTGCATTGAAACTTAAGTTATCTGATAGCGGGGCCATTGGTTTCGTGTTTGTTTTTGCAAATATCATTGCCGTCTATCACCTGTTTAAAGACATGAATGCAAGGGACAAAGTAATATGTGTTGCACTCGGTGTCTGCGCCCAGGCTGTGATCGGTGATCATCTTGCCTTTACAGCAAATTTCCAACCAACATTAATTTTGCCTATTTTACTTGGTAAACTGGCTGGTGGTTTTATTGCAGTATATATTGCCATTAAAATATCTGTACCGGCGGCAAACTTGTATGAACAAAAAGAAAAACTGGCTGAAATTTAGCAGTAAACGGTTATAGTTCAGGCTCCCATGGGGTGTTTCCATCTTTTTCTCGCAGAAATTCAGCATCAACTTCTTTATACCAGGAAAAAAGCATAGACCTTAACTGTTCCACTTTTTCTGGCATCTCATTTGCTAAATCATGAAGTTCATCTGGATCTTTTGAAAGATCATAAAGATGATGGCGTCCATCTTCCAGACGTTGAATAAGTTTATAGTCGCCCAGTCTGATTGCCGAGGCAGGCATGCCGCCCTGATTGCTATAATGGGGGTAATGCCAGTATAAGGGCTGTTCTGTGCTCTCAATTTCACCCTTAATTTTTGAAACTAGGCTATTGCCGTCAATATTTGATTTATCAGCGCCGGCTATTTCCATAATGGTGGGGAAAATATCTAAGCCTGTTACGGCTGCTGGATTGGTATAATCGGTTTTGCCTACATTTGGCCAACGCACCATAAAGGGTACACGAATGCCACCTTCATATATCCAGCCTTTGCCACCCCGAAATGGTAGGTTACTGGTCGGGGAGCCTTCTGCCGATGAAAGTCCTCCATTATCAGACGTAAAGAAAACAACCGTATTATCATCAAGTCCGGTTTTCTCAAGCTGTTTTAGAACACGGCCAATATTAAGGTCCATATGTTCGACCATGGCGGCATAAGTTGAATGAGTTTGATTTTGGCGCACGGCGCGTATTTCTTCGGTTGGCCAGATTTGTTCTTCTTGCGTAAAGATGGATTTCAGGTTATTTGCATCATATTTACTGATGGTTTCTTTTGGTGCGTTTAATGGCGTATGAACCGTGTAAAAAGAAAGGACCATTAAAAAAGGATCTTCTGATTTGCTATATCCTTCCAGTAAGTTCATAGCTTCACTGCTCAAGCGTTCGGTTAAATATTCGCCGTCATTTTTGTCTGCCAGTCTTGGGTTATTATAGGGGGCGAAATAACCGGAGCCTTTACTTTCATTTTGGCCCCTTGGTGAGCCGCTCCAATAGCCGCCGATATTGATATCGAAACCTTGATGTTCCGGCCAATATTTTTCATCATGACCCAAATGCCATTTGCCGAGAAAAGCGGATTTATAACCTGCTGGTTTTAAGGCTTCTGCGAGTGTGACTTCCTCGCTTGGCATATGGTGGATATCCTTAGCCCATTTATATGTTTCTGATCTGCCCTGACCTTCTTCAAGGCGGAACCAATCAGTAGCGTTTAGACGGGCAGGATTTTTCCCGGTCATTAACGCGAGGCGGGCGGGGCTACAAACGGGGCTTGCTGAATAGTTTTGACTAAACCTTACACTTTGCGTGGCTAGTTTTTGTAAATTGGGTGTCTGGTAATAAGTGTCCGGATTATTGGGGGAAATATCCATCTGTCCCAAATCATCAACGACAATGATCAGAAAATTCCATTTATTATTTTCTGCATGAAGTGATAAGGGGATCATAAATAGGCTAAGCAATGATATTACTATGAATTTCAAGTTTTTTATAAGCATTGCTTTCTTCCCTATATATTAAATCGCAATCAATGCCGCCGTAACTTTGCGGCCTTCTTGTAGTAGCACATTATATGTCCTTGCTGCGGCACCTGTGTCCATTATTTCGATGGCGATGTCATTTTTGGCAAAGGCGTGGCGGATATCTTTATTAAGAAAAGCCATACTTTGGCCCATACCAATGATCAGAATTTCAACGCCCGAATGGTCTTTCAGTATCGGCTCAAGGCTTTTTATGGTGATATTTGCGTGTTCTGTAACATCCCACGGATAAAAGCCTGACGGCGTGATCAGCATTGATCCTTCAAAGCGGCTTTCACCCATGCGGAACCCACCATCACCATAACCGGCAATGAAGGCTTCTTCGCTTGATTTGATTTCAGTGAATTCCATTATCTGTATTGGGGCGGCAGGACTTCCTGGCCTTCGGCTGGTTGATCGTCTTCGCGCCTTAGTTCAAACCATAGAAGCACCGGTGAGGCGATAAAGACTGATGAATAAGTACCAACAAAAATACCCCAGATCATCGCCGCAGTAAAACCGTGGATCACTTCACCACCAAAATAAAACAGCGCCGCAAGAGCAAGCAGCGTGGTAACGGATGTCATGACCGTACGCGCCAATGTTTCATTGAGGCTTAGATTAATAAGATCAGGCATTTCTTTTTTACGGTATTTGCGTAAGTTTTCACGGATCCGGTCATAAACCACCACCGTATCATTAAGCGAGTAACCAACAATGGTCAGGATCGCCGCAATGATGGAAAGGTTGAATTCAAGCTGGGTTATGCTGAACATACCAATGGTCAGGATCACATCATGGATAAGGGCAATCACTGCACCGAGGCCGAACTGCCATTCAAAACGGATCCAGATATAAAACAGAACCGCACCAACGGCGAGAAGAACCGAGAGAACACCTGATTCAATGAGTTCGCCGGAGACCTTAGGGCCGACGGCTTCCGTACGTTGGAAGGATACATTATCACTATATTCAGAATCCAGAGTTTCCTGAACCAGGTCAACAACCTCAACAAGTGATCTTTCTTCCTGAAATTCAATGCGGATCAGGATTTGATTATCTTCACCGAAAGTTTGCAGGGAAACTTCACCCAAGCCTAGACCTCCGGTAATGGAGCGAAGCTCACCCAGATCTGCGGCCTGTTCAGTATGTGCTTCAATTAAGAAACCACCTTTAAAATCGATGCCAAAGTTAAGTCCTTTAGTGAAATACAGGCTAATAGAAGCAATAATCATCAAAGTTGAAAAGGCATAGGCAATTTTGCGTGCATTAACGAAAGGGACGTTTGTACCTTCAGGAACTAGTTTAAGTAACATTTTACGCGCCCTTCCTTAAAGCTTTAATGTTGCCGGGCGGCGTTTGCGAGCCCAGGTTACGATGAATAAACGCGATAAGCTTACCGCGGTAAAGACGGATGTGAAAATACCAGCGGCCAGTGTTACGGCAAAGCCCTTAACAGGGCCGGAGCCAAACTGGAACAGGATAAGCGCTGCAATAAGCGTTGTGACGTTGGCATCAATAATGGTGCCGAACGCACGTGAGTAACCGGCATCAATGGCGGATAGTACATTTTTACCGCTGCGCATTTCTTCGCGGATGCGCTCAAATATAAGAACGTTGGCATCAACGGCCATACCGACAGTCAGCACAATACCCGCAATGCCCGGAAGGGTCAGGGTCGCGCCAAACATTGAAAGAATGCCGAAAATCATAAATATATTAATGGTCAGGGCAACATTGGCAACAATGCCGAAAAAGCCGTAGCACAGGACAATGAAAACCATTACCGCTGCAAGCCCGAGAATAGACGCTATTTTACCCGCTTCAACACTATCAGCACCAAGATCAGGACCAACGGTTCGTTCTTCAATCATTTCAAGCGGTGCAGGAAGGGCGCCAGCCCGTAGTAACATGGACAGATCATTGGCTTCCTGAACGGTAAAACTTCCGGTTATAATGGCTGAACCGCCGAGGATCGCCGTATTAATATTAGGTGCGCTTATTACTTCGTCGTCCAAAATAATGGCAAATGGTTTACCGACGTTGGCGCGGGTTGCATCGGCGAACTGCTTTCCGCCTTTGGCATTAAAAGTGATGTTAACGGCCGGTTGGTTATTTTGATCCATTGAATAAGAAGCGTTTGTCAGATCTTCACCTGAAACCATAACTTCATCACGAATGGCAAATAATCGCATTGGATTGCCGGCTTCATCTTTTTCAACGGATGGGTATATTGTTGTTCTTGGCGGTGTTCGTCCGCGGAAAATATCTTCCTGGCTAACGGCAAGATTGGTTAAATGAAAATTCATTTGTGCCGTTTCATTGAAAATTATCTTAAAGGCTTCGGTATCTTCAATACCGGGTAGCTGAATAAGAATTCGGTCGGCGCCGTTTTGCTGAATGGTAGGTTCTTTTGTCCCCGTGCCATCAATACGTCTGCGAAGAACTTCAATTGATTGCTGTACGGACTGGACTTTCTTTTCAAGTATTGCCTCTTCAGTATAGGCGACATTAATAACGGCTCCGCTTCCATCTGCAATGATAACATCGTCAGTGCCAACGGATGAAAGGCTAACGCCTACTTTTACAATTGATGAACGAATAACTCTAAGCGCATTTTCTCGGTCTTCTGGATTAGTAAGGGTGAAGATAACATTATCCCCAACTAATCTATAGCGGTGCAGGATATTTTCGTCTCTGAGATCGTCGCGGATAGTCTGCCCTTTATCAAGCAGCATATTTTCGATGACACCACTCGCGTCAACCTCAAGCAGGAAATGAGCACCACCTTGAAGGTCTAGGCCAAGTGTAACCTGACTTTTTGGCATAAAGTCAGGCAGTCCTGCGATTTGTTCATCGGTAAGAAAATTTGGTACCGCAAGTAGCACTCCAATAAGGGTTGCTAGGGCGATTGTTATAACTTTCCAGCGCGGAAATTCGAGCATTGATTTTAAGTCCGTCTATATTGCTTATTTTTTATCATCATTTGCAGGTAAGGGTTTGCCTTGTACCTGTGTGATTGTTGAGCGGATAACACGTACTTTTACGTCACTGGCAATTTCAAGTTCAATTTCATTTTCGTCAATAACCTTGCTTACCTTTGCAACAATCCCACCTGATGTAACTACTTTGTCGCCACGTTTCAAGGTCTCGACCATTGCTTTATGCTCTTTGGCGCGTTTTTGCTGTGGACGAATAAGCAAAAAGTAAAAAACAACAAAAATCAGCACGAATGGCAATAATCCCATTAAGCCACCACCATCACCACCGACAGATTGCGCAAAAGCTTCAGAAATGAACATTTATATATTCCTCTTTATATTTATTAAATTTATCTATTGGATATAAGCGTATGACACGGTAAAAACAAGGATAAAGCTTTAATTTTTGCTGAAATGGGAAAAGATGTCAGATTTAAATGAAGATACGCTGAATAGAATTGCGCAGGCGCTGGAAAAACTGGCACCAAAAGAGGCCGTAATTCCAACACTTGATGGTGCGGACGCCTTTGTCTGGCATGCTGAGCCGGACCAACTGCTCGCGATTAATAATGTTAATCATGTGAAGCTTGATTTGCTTAAAGGCATTGACCATGTTCGTGATATCCTCGTTAAAAATACTGAACAATTTGCAGCGGGATATCCGGCCAATAACGCGCTTCTTTGGGGGGCGCGGGGCATGGGGAAGAGCTCGTTGGTAAAAGCAATCCACGGCGGCCTTAAGAAAATTGCCCTAATCGAAATTCACCGTGAAGACATTCCTAGCCTGCCTCGGCTGCTTGATGTAATCCGTGCCAGTAAACGCCAGTGCATCCTTTTTTGTGATGACTTATCCTTTGATCATGACGACGGAACCTATAAATCACTTAAAGCGGTTCTTGAGGGCGGTATAGAGGGCAGACCGGAAAATGTAATATTCTATGCCACATCAAACCGCCGTCACTTAATGCCGCGCGATATGATGGAAAATGAAAGATCAACGGCGATTAATCCATCGGAAGCAACAGAAGAAAAAGTATCATTATCGGACCGGTTTGGTTTATGGCTTGGTTTTCATAGCTGCAATCAGGATGACTATCTAGCGATGATTGATGGTTATCTGGATCATTATAATATCCCGGCGAAGCGTGCGACGGCCCACGCTGAGGCACTGACATGGTCACGCACAAGAGGCGCGCGCTCAGGCCGCGTTGCCTATCAATATATCCAGGATTTAGCAGGTAGAATGTCTGTTAGGCTAGAAAAATAACCTTATGCATCAACGAGATAGATGCTATCTTTAAGGTCATCGCGCACAAGGATCTTAAGCGGGGCTTTTTTGATTGTCTTTTTGGAAAAAGACGCAGTTTTAGCCGGCTTGGAAGCCTTGGGAAGATAGTATTCTATACTATATATATCGGTGTTTTTATTCATAATACTTTACTCAGGTCTCCGGCGACATTTTTGATAAGCCGCCACAACTTTTTATACCCCTAAATGATTACAATTTAATTAACCCGAAAATAAGGCAGCTTTAAAACTACACTAAAAAAGGCCGGAGCAATGCTCCGACCTTCATATAGTACATTAAATAGTGCTTGTAAAGTGTTGTTTAATATAGGGGTTTAGAAACCACCCATACCGCCCATGCCACCCATACCGCCCATGCCGCCCATATCAGGCATTGCAGGTGCAGCGTCGTCACTAGGAACTTCAGCAACCATTGCTTCGGTTGTAACAAGTAGACCAGCAACAGATGCCGCATCTTCAAGTGCAGTACGAACGACCTTAGTAGGATCAATAATACCGGCAGCAACCATATCTTTATAGTCTTCGCCTTGGGCATCATAACCGAATGAGTAATCATCCTGTTCGTTCATTTTACCAGCAATAACGGCACCGTCTTTACCAGCATTTTCAGCGATTTGACGAACCGGCGCTTCAAGAGCACGGCGAACAATACCAACACCAACTGTTTGGTCATCATTTTCACCTTCAACACCTTCTAAGATGCGTGTTGCGTAAAGAAGTGCAGCACCGCCACCAGGGACAATACCTTCTTCAACGGCAGCACGTGTCGCATGAAGCGCATCATCAACGCGGTCTTTGCGTTCTTTAACTTCGATTTCAGTAGCACCGCCAACTTTAATAACGGCAACACCACCAGAAAGTTTAGCAAGACGTTCTTGAAGTTTCTCGCGGTCATAATCAGATGACGTTGCGTCTGCTTGTGAACGGATTTGCGTGCAGCGTGCTTCGATCTCGTCTTTTGCACCAGCACCGTCAACAACCACTGTGTCTTCTTTAGTGATGGTTACGTTTTTGGCTGTACCAAGCATATCAAGAGTTACTGTTTCAAGTTTGATGCCAAGATCTTCAGCAATAACCTGACCACCGGTTAGGATGGCGATATCTTCTAGCATTGCTTTGCGGCGATCACCAAAACCTGGTGCTTTAATCGCAGCAATTTTAAGACCACCGCGAAGCTTGTTAACAACAAGTGCGGCAAGGGCTTCGCCTTCAACGTCTTCTGCAATGATAAGCAGTGGACGGCCAGACTGTGCTGCAGCTTCAAGAAGTGGGAGCATAGTTTGAAGGTTTGAAAGTTTTGCTTCGTGAAGAAGAATGTACGGGTTTTCAAGTTCCACAGACATTTTTTCAGCATTTGTGATGAAATATGGTGAAAGGTAACCGCGGTCGAACTGCATTCCTTCAACAACGTCTAACTCTGAATCAAGGCCTTTGGCCTCTTCAACAGTGATAACGCCTTCTTTACCAACTTTTTCCATCGCATTTGCAATCATGTCACCAATATCAGTTTCACCATTTGCAGAGATTGAGCCTACTTGAGCTACTTCTTCGCTGGTTGAAATTGGTTTTGATTGCGCGCTTAGCTCATCACTTACTTTTTTAACAGCAAGGTTGATACCCCGGCGGAGATCCATCGGGTTCATTCCTGCTGCAACTGATTTGAAGCCTTCACGAACGATAGCTTGTGCAAGCACAGTTGCTGTTGTTGTACCGTCACCGGCAACGTCGTTTGTACGTGATGCCACTTCACGAACCATTTGAGCACCCATATTTTCATATACGTCTTTAAGTTCGATTTCTTTTGCAACGGATACACCGTCTTTAGTGATGCGAGGAGCACCGAATGATTTTTGTAAAAGTACGTTACGGCCTTTTGGCCCAAGTGTTACTTTTACTGCGTTTGCAAGGATATCAACACCGTTCATAATACGTGAACGTGCGTCTGATCCAAATTTTACTTCTTTAGCAGCCATTTTTTAATTCCTTATAATTGCTAATTGAGCAATCGTTATTCAACGATGCCTAAAATATCAGTCTCTTTCATAATGAGCAGCTCTTCGCCGTCCACTTTAATTTCTGTGCCGGACCATTTGCCGAAAAGCACTTTATCACCAGCTTTAACGTCAAGTGGTGTCACTTTGCCGTCAGTGGCTTTATTACCAGAGCCTGCAGCGATCACTTCGCCTTCGCTTGGTTTTTCTTGTGCTGTATCAGGAATAATAATTCCACCAGCAGTTTTCATTTCTGATTCGACCCGACGTACAAGTACGCGGTCATGTAAAGGACGAAATCCCATCTTAAGTACCCCTTCTTTGGGTTGTTAATTTATAATGTTTGTTTCATGTATATTAGCACTCTCACAAGAGGAGTGCTAACAACTGTACTGAACAGATAGTGGATTGAATTAAATAGTCAAGGATTTGGAGGCAAAAAAGTCACTTTTTTTGAATTAAATCACCAAATAGAGCAGAATTGTCGTTGTACCGACCACAAGTGCGTAGGGAAGCTGGGTAATGACATGATCCATATGATCGCTGCCTGCGCCAACGGAAGCGAGCACCGACGTATCAGAAACGGGCGAAGAATGATCACCAAATATTCCGCCGCCAACGACGGCTGCAAGTGCTTTATAGACGATCGGGTCGTGGGCTACGCCGCCAGAAAAGCCGTAAGCAATAGGCAGAACGAACGGGATCATAAGCGCAAAAGCGCCCCACGATGTTCCGGTTGAAAAGGATATGACGGCAGTAATAAAGAATGTTGACGCGACAAGTAATGACGGCGTCATGAAGTCATCGGAAAACGCCATGATAAATTCGGCGGCGCCAAGACCCTTGGTTACAGTATTAATGCAGTAAGCAAGCGCGGTAATGATAATCGCTGACATTACGCTTTTCGCGCCTTTTATGCCGATTTCGGTCAGGTCGCTAAAGTCCCTCACATATTTTTTTGCGTAAAGTGACGTGCCAAGATATATCACCGCCATGATAAAGGCCTCTAAGATCATCAGGCTACCGAACATAAAGTAAGTGATGATCACTGTGCCAAAAACAATAAAGATCGGAACGGCGAAGTCAAAGAAGAGATAGGTTTTTTCGTGTTTTTGCTGAAATATATCATCGCCTTCATCGCTGATCATGGGTATGGCGTCGTCGCGCAGGACTTTTCCCTCTAGGCGAGCGCGAGTTTCAGCTTTTTTCATGAAGCCAAAATCAGGAATGATTTCCAGACAGATCAGCATAGTGAACAGGATCAGCAGCATTGGATATATATTATAAGGAATTGATGCAGCAAAAAGGGTAATCGCTTCATCAACGCCGTTTATCGGTCCACCTTCCTTGGCGATCAAACCACCGATATAAGCGCCCCATGACATAAAGGGCACCAATACACAGACGGATGCGGTCGTGCTATCAAGTATAAAGGCAAGCTTTTCGCGGGAAACTTTCGCCGCATCGGTAAGGGGGCGCATAATTGGGCCGGTCATAAGTGGGCTAAAATAATCATCAACAATAAAAAAGCCGAGCAGCCAAGTGGTAAATTTAACTTTTTTCGGTGAAGTGCCGGTTTTTGAGACCTTTTCTGCAAACGCAACAAGAACGCCAGCGCGCTTGAAAAGCTCAAACAAAATACCGATAAAGATGATAATGACGCAGATACGGATAAATTCACCGTCGAGACTCGCGGCGATCAATTTTACAAGGCCGCCCGCAGGGTCAAGACCAAGCAGGGTAGCTTGGGGATCATAACCCATCATCATCACACCGATAAGACATCCGGCGAAGAGCGAGAAAATAGCGCTTCTGGTCCAGAATGCTATTACGAGTGCAAAGATTAGTGGCACCAATGACCACGCCCCAAAATTTACTGCGGATTCCATTTACGTCCCTCATGATTTTTTATGATATTAGTCAGAGCTATAGGAGATGTACAGTGATTAGAAAAAAATATGACGTAGAGTAAATGACAGGTCCAATAAAAGATGTTACTATTACTTCAAACAACAAAAAATGGGAGATTATCATGAGAATATTGACGAAGATTTTAACTTTACTAAGTGTGTTATTTATTTATCAGACTGCCGCAGCGCAAGAAGATACGAGTTTGAGTTTTTTCATTACATCCAAAGGTTCCGGTGACGGTGCAAATCTGGGCGGACTTTCTGGCGCAGATATGATTTGTCAAATGCGGGGCGTTGCAGTCGGGCAGGGCGGAAAATACTGGAAAGCATACCTGAGCACTATTGGCGAAGGTGGTGTTAATGCCAAAGACCGCATTGGTGCGGGACCATGGTATAATTCAAAGGGTGTTATGGTTGCCGAGAATGTTGCCGACCTTCATTCTGATAATAATAAACTTTCCAAGGAAAATTCACTGACCGAAACTGGTATGGTGGTAAATGGTCGCGGTGACGAGCCAAACATGCATGATATTATTACAGGAACCAATCTTGATGGTACTGCGGGTGATAGCACCTGTATGAACTGGACTTCAAACGCTGAAACGGGCGGTGCGAATGCGGGACATCATGACCGTCAGGGCGGTGGTGCTAATCCAACGTCCTGGAATGCTGCACATTCAACAAGAGGCTGCAGCCAACCTAATCTGGTAGCTACAGGCGGTAACGGATATTTTTATTGTTTTGCTGCCAACTAAAGTTCGTTTGGTCGTAAATGATACGTGTATTAGTCGTCGGAGTGGGAGCAATGGGATTTGCGCATGCGAAGGCATGCGCATCATTTCCTGATGTTGAAATCGTTGGTTTGGTTGCGCGGGATTTTCAAAAATGGCCGGAAGTAACCGCCTTTTTTGCTGACGCTCCGCTTTTTAGCGACATTGGTTCTGCGCTCATCAATTCAAAGCCGGATGCGGTTATAATTAGCAGCTATACCGACACCCATGCGGATTATACTATTCAGGCGATGGAAGCGGGGGCTGATGTATTTGTCGAAAAGCCGCTAGCGACAACGATCAAAGATGCTGGTCGGGTAATTGCATCGGCCCGCAGGACAGGCCAAAAACTGGTTGTCGGCTTTATTTTACGCCATCATGCTATGTGGAAGAAATTTGTTGAACTTGCAAAAACACTTGGAAAACCATTAAAGGCGACGATAACGTCTAATCAGCATAGTGTGGGTGAGGCGTGGCAGCTACATAAAAACATATTGAGCGGCGGATTATCACCAATCGTTGATTGCGGCGTTCATCACGCCGACTTAATGGTCCAGCTTACAGGCGGTGAGGTAAGTGATATCAATGCCTACGGGCAAAAAGCGTTCCCGGATTTGAATGTTGAGAACCTGACAAACATGGTTATTAATTATAGTGATGGATCGCAACTTTATTTTGAAAGTGGTTTTGGGCCAACGATTAATCCAAATGATATCGCGGTTCGCAAAATAACCGGACCAAATGGTTTCGTTCTTATAGGCGATGAAAATAATGTTATTCATAATGATGATATTCATCAATTTCCGGAAAATACATATCAAAAATCGATTGAAAATCAACAAAAACACTTCTTAAATGTTATAAAAAACGATATAGATTTAGAAGAACACTTTGAAGCCGTAGCACTGAGTATGGCGACTGTACTTGTTGCGGAAGACGTCATGAAAAATGGCTGAAAATAGAATAAGCAGACAGATAACTCGATGAATATAAAAATATATTTTCTTCTAATATTGACTGGGCTGGTTTTAAACGTATCAGCCTTTGGTCAGGCGCGTGATAATACTTATCTGCGTATGACAAATACGTCTGCCAAAATTGTAAAAGGCAAGATCACGCACCGTGAAGCTATAGAGTATGATTATGATGGCGAAAGACTTGTTTGTGGTTATGTGCTGGATATTTCTGTAGTGCAGAGCTGGAAGGGCGGCACGGAAGATTTTAAAGTGTTTTCCTCAAACAGTGATATTATAATGGACGGTGAGGTTGATTATTTCCTGTTTGCCCGCAGAAATAATAATTTTGGCAATAATACTAAGGTCGAATTTATTAATTGTGATGGCGGCAAATCAACTCGTATGGATATTTCGGGTTTTGAATATCTCGCGACACGGCTGCGGCAACAAATTTTTCCAATTATTTCTTATGATAATGGCGACAGCGTAATTGATACCGATACCAACGTCATGAAAAGAGGCGATTGGATGATGATTGTAAACCGCATATCCAATTCGGCACTACCCTATACGATTGCGAGACGGCGTCTTAATAACGGCAATGAAAACGTTATTGAAGAAATGAGCCTTAGTGATTTTATCAGCGAATTTATTACTGACTAAGCAGCGATTATTCGCTCTCTTTCCGTAAATTAAAATATTCGATG